>JAEEGK010000587.1_pt1 | contig 90659 bp, 69 predicted proteins | sample 8958771 | NCBI WGS metagenome assembly JAEEGK01 (sample SAMN16246547, study PRJNA631951) | gut metagenome | biome: gut microbiome; feature: rumen; material: SC-attached | host: Bos | place: Iran: Karaj | collected 2018-10
TGGGTGATGTGGGTGTTGCTACCGACCCTGATGTCAATTCACAATATTGGAATCCTGCAAAGTATCCGTTCTGTATCAGTCGTGCAGGTATTGCTCTGAACTATACTCCTTGGCTTCGTCAGTTGGTCAATGATATCGATCTTGCTTATCTGGCAGGCTACTATCGTATCGGTGACTATTCGGCCATCTCTGGGTCGTTGCGTTATTTTTCGCTTGGTGAGGTGTTTGCAAACGATGGTATGACGGTGAAACCTTACGAGATGTCGTTCGATGTAGCTTACTCGCTGATGCTGAGTGAAAAACTTTCGTTGGCGGCAGCCATCCGATGGATATACAGTGACCTGCGCTATGACTATAGTGAGGACTCCAAGCCAGCCTCAGCCTTTGCTGCCGATTTGGCTATGTATTATAATAATTACGTGATGATGGGTAGTCGCGAGTGTCAGTTGGGATTTGGTCTGAATATGTCGAACATAGGTAGCAAAATATCCTACTATGGCGATGAGGAGAGTCAGTTCCTTCCTGCTAATCTGCGTCTTGGTGCTTCGCTGATGGTTCCTGTTGATGAGTATAATCGCTTCTCCATCTCAGCCGATGCAAACAAGCTGTTGGTGCCTACGGTGCCTCGTCAGGAAGAAGGTGAATCGAACAGCGACTATCAGGATCGCGTCCGCCGTGAGTATAGCGATATCAGTGCCGTCAGTGGCATATTCAAGAGCTTTAGTGATGCCCCAGATGGCCTTAGTGAGGAACTGAAAGAGATTCAGTGGAGTGTAGGTGCCGAATATGTGTATCATGATCAGTTTTCGCTTCGTGCGGGTTATCATCATCAGAGTGAATCAAAGGGCAACTTGAAGTACTTCACCGTGGGTGGCGGCTTCCGCATGAATGTTTTCTCACTCGATGTTGGCTATGTCATCTCTACTGCACGAAGTAATCCTTTGGATCAGACCCTGCGTTTCACTTTGGCCTTCGATATGGATGGCATCAAAGACTTGTTTAAGAGGTAATAATATAAGAAAAAGATATGAAAATTAGAGTTGGAATGGGCTATGATGTCCATCAGTTGGTAGAAAACCGTGACCTGTGGATGGGCGGTATCAAGATTGAACATAGTAAAGGATTGTTGGGGCATAGTGATGCTGACGTGTTGTTGCATGCTGTCTGTGATGCCCTTCTTGGTGCGGCAAATATGCGCGACATTGGTTATCATTTCCCTGATACCGCTGCCGAGACTGACGGAATGGACAGTAAGGTTATTCTTAAGAAAACCATTGAACTGATAGCTACGAAAGGCTATCGTTTGGGTAATATCGATGCTACCATCTGTGCCGAACGTCCCAAGATGAATCCGCATATCCCACAGATGAGGACCTGTATGGCACAGATATGCGGTTGCGACGAGGATGATATTTCCATCAAGGCGACAACCACCGAGAAGCTTGGCTTCACTGGTCGTGAGGAGGGCATCTCGGCCTATGCCGTCGTACTGATTGAGAGGGTCTAGATTGTGTAAGTACAGACCTGGATCTTTGATAATGATATATCGGCAATTACCATTGCCGATATTTTTTGCTCTTTAGAAAAAAAAGGATAAATAATACTTGCGAATAAAAAAAATTGTTTAACTTTGCCATTGTTTACAACCAAGTGTCGTATCAACGGTGAGGGCGTCTTGAACGCCTGGCTATAAAACGGCAATCGGAATTTACTGATTATCAACCAATAAACCTTGTAAATCTTTTGGATTATACTATTTTTATAACATCTGTTAATATGAAAAAAACTATTTGGATGGCTGTCATGACGGCAGTCACAGTAGCCCTTGTCGGTTGCTCAAGCGAGGACTCACTGACTGGTAATGAAAATCCGGCAGAGGGTAAGACATCTGGAATTCCATTCGTTGTTAAAGTTGCCAACAACGATGCAACCCGTGGAACTGCCATCAGTACTGTCAGTTCGTTTAACATGGTGGGTATTCAAGGTACTTCCAATAAATGGATGGATAACTATCTGTTCACAAAGCCCAACGGCAGTTGGGTTGCTGATGGGCATACGAATCTGACATGGCCCGATGGCGCAGATACTCATACCTTCTATGCTACCAGTGACAATACTGATGATGTGCCAGCCATCACTGACGGGACGTTCGTGTACACCGTGCCGACTACTGTCAGAAATCAGAAGGACTTGTTGGTCGCTGTGAGCGAAGATAATGAAGCCGGCAATCCTGTTACTCTGAGCTTCAAACATGCGCTCTCGTCGGTAAAGTTCAAGATCGGATTCGACAAGGATGCACGTGGTGGAGAAGATGACCTTCATATCAAAGTTACGAAAATCACGTTGCATCATATCGCCACCAAGGGCACTTTCGATTTCGCCAACTTTGCCACCAACCCCTGGACTGTTGATCCGGAAGATGCAGAATATATGGATATCGACATCGAGCTGAAGAGCCCGGTAGAGTTCACTCCTTCTGCTGTAGATGACTTCATCACGCTGGATGAGAATATTGATGGCGAAATCTATGTAATGCCACATAAGCCGACACCATGGGATACAGACGGGACTCCTGGACATCCGTTGAAAGACAGCTACATCGGTGTCACCTGCCAGGCCGTCGAATACAGGACCAAAGACACGCCGACCTATTATGATCTGGCCTGTCTCGATGAGGATTCCAATGAAGATGAGTATGATGAAGCAAAGGAAATGTATATCGACTTTTATGAGGGATTTGCATCGACGGATAATGACGATTGGCTCAACGACAAAGTGGTCGGAATGATCGTCCCGACGAATGAAGACTGGGGCATGAACGTCGTTCTTGAAAGTATCCTGAACCATAGGAACGCAGAGGCAGCTGCCTACGGCACCGAGGATAATGTCGAAAAGGTGTTTATCCCGCTGGAGATGGCCAATGGCTTCGGGTTCGGCAAGACGAATGTCATCAATATCAGAATGGACAAGATGAAGTACAGTAACGGAAAAGACTTCTATGCTCCATGGATTCCCATTATTATTCCGGTAAATCCTTAATGTTCATCATTAGCCAGATGAACATCATGGATATAGAGCTCAAACAAACAAATTAATCAGAAAAAAAAGAAGGAAGTATGAAAGCAAAATATGTAAAACCAGAAGCAACAGTCGTGGAAGTAGAATATTCAGGTATTCTCTGTGCATCAACTTTTGATTATTTCAGCGATCCTACAATTATCGAACGTGAAATGGAGGAGGACTAAGGGCCATGGTACTGAACCTTGAAATACCATAAAGCATAAAAGAATGATGGCGTTACTCTCTCGAGCAGCGCCATCAAAAAAGCCTATGTTTAACTAAAAATCCTTTTCTTTAAAAGAAATCTTCAGCTCACAAGAGCTAAAAATTTGAAAGTTTAAAAGGGAGCTTCGCAGCGACCTCCTGTTATCCTACAGTTGAAAACTTTCTTTTACCAATAACTAAAAACCTAAAACTATAAATATTACTACTAACCTAAAACAATCTATTAACCTTTTGACGCTGCAAAGGTACGACGATTTTTCGTAACTCGCAAGAATTTCAATACGTTAAGTGTATATTTTCCTCTTATTCTTGACCTATATCAAGCACTTGTGTGCGATAACAACAAATATTCACGCTTTTTTGCTTGCATTTAACAAAAGATGTTGTACCTTTGCATCAAAGAAGAAAAATGAGAGTACTGATTGTCAATACGAGCGAAAAAACGGGTGGGGCTGCGGTTGCTGCCAGCCGTTTGATGCGTGCTTTAAACAATAATGGCGTAAAGGCAAAAATGCTGGTTCGCGACAAGGAGACAGATGCGCTGACGGTGGTGGAACTGCCTAAGTCGCCCCTATTACGTTGGCATTTCCTATGGGAACGGTTAGTGGTGTTTTTTCATCTGCGTTTCTCTCGTAAACACTTGTTTGAGATTGATATTGCCAATGTGGGATCAGACATTACGAAACTTCCAGAGTTTAAAGAGGCCGATATCATCCATCTGCATTGGATTAATCAAGGCATGCTTTCCCTTGGTTCAATCCGTAAGATATTACATAGTGGTAAGCCTGTTGTATGGACTATGCATGACATCTGGCCTGCTACGGCTATCTGTCATGTTACGCTGGGCTGTCGTCGTTTCACCACTCAGTGTAGTAATTGTCGTTTGCTGCCAGGGAGTGGCTCAAAGAGTGATCTGTCGACCAGTGTCTGGCAAAAGAAGATGCGCTTGGTGAATCATGAGAACATCTACTATGTGGCTTGCAGTCATTGGTTGGAGTCTGAGGCTAAGAAGAGTGCACTGCTAAAGGGACAGAAGATTACGAGTGTACCCAATCCGATAGATACTCATATATATAATAGGTATAACAAACAAGAAGCGCGTGAACGGCTGGGGCTGCCGCATGACAGGAAACTGATACTCTTTGCCTCACAGCGTGTTACCAACGAGAATAAGGGCATGAGCTATCTGATAGAGGCTTGCCAACAGTTGAAGGATATTCCGCAATTAGGCGTCGTTATTCTTGGAGGTCATGCAGAGGAGGTCGTAGAGCAGTTACCGTTAGAGGCATTCCCGCTTGGTTATGTAAACGATGAACAGCGTATTGTTGATGTGTATAACGCTGTTGATGTTTTTGTGCTGCCTTCGTTGTCTGAGAACCTGCCTAATACTATCATGGAGGCAATGGCCTGTGGTGTACCTTGTGTGGGGTTCAAGGTGGGAGGTATACCAGAGGAGATTGATCATAAGAAGAATGGCTATGTGGCAGAATACCGTCAGGCCGACGATCTGGCAAGAGGTATCCGTTGGATTTTGACGGAAGCTGACTACGAGGCTCTGAGTGAGCAGGCTTTACGTAAAGTGGCACACAGCTACTCGCAGCAAAGTGTGGCTATGAGGTATCTCGATGTGTATGATCAGGCAATAGCCTTCAAACATTACAAGCTATGATCAGAATAACCTACGTCACGATTACCTATAATGCCGCTGATGTGTTGCAGCGTACGCTCGACAGCGTTCTATCACAGGATTATCCTGATATCACACACTTGATAATCGATGGGGCATCGACAGACGGTACGCTGAAAATGGTTGATGATTATATCGAACGTTCCAATGCTGCGGATAATGGCCATCGGATACAGGTGATGTCAGAACCCGACGAGGGTATCTACGATGCTATGAACAAGGGACTTCGTTCACTTGATGGTGACTATGTGTGTTTTCTGAATGCAGGTGACTTCCTTCCTGCCGCTGATACTGTCAGCAAGATTGTAGGGTATATTTCCCTTGCTGCTGGAGAGGAAAATATGCCCGCTGTACTTTATGGCGATACGGACATTGTTGATGGTGAAGGCCGTTTCCTGCACCATCGTCGTCTCTCGCCGCCCGAGAATCTCTCATGGAAATCGTTCCGTCAAGGCATGCTTGTATGCCATCAAGCTTTTTATGCGCGGGCAGACTTTGCCATAGCTACGCCTTATGACATGCAGTATCGCTATTCGGCTGATGTTGACTGGTGCATCCGAGTGATGAAGGCTGCGGCGAAGGAGAATGTGCCTTTGTTGAATCTGAAGATGGTGGTGGCCAACTATACCCAAGAGGGACAAACAACACTCCATCACCGTGAGTCGCTCATGGAGCGCTATCGGGTGATGGAGCGTCATTACGGCCGCATTCAGACGTTCCTGCTACATTGCTGGTTCGCTGTCAGGATGTTAACCTGAATGGCATGACTGGTTCGAAATAATATGCCTTTGGGCTATTAAAACATTTTTTTCAGACCAACGACAATATAGCCAGGTAGTCGTTTATCTACGACAGTCTCCATGTAATCATGCTCCGCATCAACAGTGATACGCTCGAAGCACTTGGTATGCAGAAGATTTTTTCCATCAGCAAAGAATGTCCAACGCCCTTTCGTGTAACTGGCCAGAATGGCACAGTCAAAATAGCTGAAGTGCTGGGCACCCGATTGGTCATGAATATATATTATCGGCAGACTTACATCCCATTTCCCTTTTTTTACCAAAAATGGTCTGGCATAAGTTTCATAAGACCTGAAGTTCAGTACAGAGGAGGTAAGCCCGATTTTGCTTTGCTGGAAGCTGAATCGGCATCCCACCTCCATATTGAGCAATGCCCTCTTGAACTTACTAGTTATAGACACCTCACTATCAACCTCAGAATGCCGATTGTTGCTTATCTTCTGAAAATAGGCTGACTGATAGAGGCTATTAGACATGGTCGATTTCAATGACAAAGTGATTGGGAACCTGAACCCTTTTTTGACGTTGATATATATATGTTGCAATACTTGGTCCCGATTTGTCTGTATCAGCGAAGCATAAATGGTGTTTCCAAAACCATCATTGCTAAATATGTATGGATTTTCCGTGAAGGAACACCCAGCATCCATAATCCATGAGAAATCAGAGAGTACATTAAAATAATGACTACTGAGTGTCAGATTGTGATGCTTGTGCATCAAATTCTCCTTGCCGTCATAGACCGTCAATTGCCTATAGTCATTAATCACTGTTCCCCGAGCGAAATAACTATCATCCCTCTTATAACCTGTCGTATAAGATAGCATCAGGGAGTTGATAGAGCTAAACGCCAATTCTATTGACGCATTAGGCAGCACAACAACTTTATCATCAGTGCAACCTTGGTTCAGATAAGCGAGGTCAAAGCCTGCATCAAAACGTAATAGCCCCTTATTCTTTTGTATGGAAAGTCCGTAACTATATAGGCGGGTTGTTTCCTTATCTTTCTTAGCAATGGGCTGAATAGAAGACGGAGTAACCAACATAGTAGAGTGGATCGCGTTCCATGCCGTGTTCATTTTAAACAGCCATGCCTTAGAAAGCCGGTGTGTCCATGAGGCTGCCAGATGATGATCCAACAAGGTGATACGCTGTCTCTGCGAGACCGAATGTATCTGTAACTCTGGTACATAAAGGAGACTGTCAGCAGACTCGACATCAATCGTCCGGTGGATATTGTTATATACGAGTTGCGAACTGACAGACAGAAGGTTTTTGTTATTCCAGTTTTTGACAAAAGCCAGATTATGACTGAAGTTCCACACATCCGTCTTTTCATCCCAAGAATAAGCTCCAAGCCAGTTCTTGCTTGTCTGAGGCATAGCTGTCACAGTGAACTTCCAGTCTAAAGCAGCATTACTAGCCATCACACTTTTCGTGCTAACTCCCACATGGTGAAAATCGCGTTTCGCGTCAGTAGACTGACTCATCGTCTCGATAGTGTTTCTTGTCCAATAAGACCTAGTTATGTCATACTGGCCTTTGCTCTGTTCGTGGTTGAATAGATAATAAGCATTTATCTTGAAACGATTACTGGGATTCCATGCAATATTGGCAGAAGCCATCCCGTTTGTGCGTTGGTATGTGTTGATGTTATTGTCGATATATGACACTGGAGAATGTCCGTTGTCGATAATTTTGTCGGAACCTCCCACTGCCTTCGCATAATCCTTTATGCTGCCCATCAGCTTAACATAGTCAACCAGAGTCATCATCTCCTCACCAGTATTGAACAGTTTCGTATTAATACCCCACATCACCTTCTCACCAAAAGAAAAAAGGTTCATCGCCCCTCTGTATTTGTCACGATAACCTCCCAATACCTCAGCGTTTCCTGTCACATTGCCAGAATGTAACGAGTCGATTGTCACGTTTAGGGCTGTCGTCTTACGAGTCTTGAAACCTTCTACGAAAGAGTATTCGCTGTAATTCTTCCGCAACTGAATCTTGTCAACATAGTCAGAAGGGAGGTTATTGGTAACCTGCTCATTGTGGTCGCCAAAGAAGTCCTGTCCATTAATGAGAATCTTTTTAACTGCTTCACCATTAGCCGTTACCTGTCCTTTGTCATTAACGTCCATCCCTGGGAGTTTCATCAGGATGTCTTTCAACACCTTCTCAGAGCCGTCGGTATATTTCTGATAGTTATAGTCTATCGTGTCGCCACGCACCTTGAAACCTGGCATACGTCCTTTCACCACAACATTTTTCAGCAACACTGCATCTGGCTGCATAGAGATGCATAAACTGTCATGAGCAGAAGACAGCTCTACCTCAGCAGTCTTATAGCCCAGACAGGAAACCTTTAACAGCAAACGGCCATCTTCAGAGGTAGCCAGCGAGAACAGGCCCTCATCATCGGTAACAGCAAAGCCAAGCAGCGTACTATCTGGCAAAGCATAAGCCATGACATTGGCAAAAGAGATATTACTATCAGTCGATGCATCTTTTACAATGCCTTTTACAGGTCTGCATTCTGCTATATAAGGCACAACGACATTTAGCAGCCATAGAAACAGCAAAAATTTGTATCTCATTTTAAATACTAATCATTCAACCTACGCTTTCGTATTTCTTCGAACAGCTCTGCTGACACTTTCTTTCCGCGCTTCTTCTCAGCAACAGCAGAATGAGAATTGGTGTTGATGGACATGCAATGATAGATGTTCCGTTCATCCTCCAGATCCAAAATCAAACCAGGCAAGCCTGCGTACACATCGGGGCCATCACCCACGGGAATTTCAGGATAGAACCATGCCGTAATGGTCCCGTTTAGGGTCGCCCGATAACATTTCAGCCCCATAATCTCCTTGCTTTCCGAGCATACCTTCCAGTCATATTGAGGAATAGGAGTCTCTATAATATAAGTAACTGCTAGGAAGTCTTTCGCCTCAACCATCGTCCGAGTGGTCAGATTCTTATATACAGCATGATCTTCCTCACTGTAGTCTCCACCAACAAGAATAATCTTCACATCACCATCATCGCCCAGATCCTCCTCCGGCTCAATACGGACATAAGAAGATTGTCTGTCCTTGATTACAAGACAGAAAGAGTCTTCCTTTTCTACTTCCATACCGGAAAATAGACCCTTATGTTCCAGGTTTTGACGGTTGCCCATGATTTTCTCGATCTGTTCTTTTCGCTGTTTGGAGAATACCGAGTACTTCACTTCTATACTCTGCGCAAGACACAGCATCGGAAGCATCATCAGTACAAATAACGTTTTTATCTTCATAATAAAACTATAAAAGGAATAATCCCGCCCTCCCTTAACATAAAAAACGGGGGGCAGGATAATACTACGTTCGTTTATTTTGATTTTATCACAATTATATCTTTAATTGTTCCATCAGGATTATATACAACAATAACCTTTTGCTTCCCATTTTTTTGCACATTGGTCACCTCCTGAATATTAGGAGAGGGAACACCTACTACTGGTGATGCCATTGAAGTTGATACCACTCCTAAAAAGATGGCCAGAGACAATAATAACTTTTTCATTTCTACTTAGTTTTAATTATCTGCACCTACTCCGTAAAGCTTTTCGGTTTCCGCTCCTTTTTCCCAGTCTGGTCTGTCTCAATTCTTCCGGAATATATTGATGATTATTTCAACTATTATGACTTATTCTAGCATAAATACTCCTTCATAGGAACTGCTGCCAAGTGATATTATGATAGCATATTCTCCGTCTGGAAGGAAATTTATAATTTTATTGGTTTATGATTGTGGGGGCAAAAATAGCGAAATTGAATAGAACAACCAAAAAAAAATTGTTTCATCTTGTTTCACATACTGCAAATGAAACAAGATGAAACAAAAAAACGCTGTTTTTTATATTTTTGCATTCGGATGGTGCTAATGCTTGTGATATAGTTGCTAGTTACATCGTTCACCAGATACTTGTCGCCTGGCCAACTATACCCAAGAGGGACAAACAACACTCCATCACCGTGAGTCGCTCATGGAACGCTATCGGGTGATGGAGCGTCATTACGGCCGCATTCAGACGTTCCTGCTACATTGCTGGTTCGCCATTAGGGCCTTTCTTTAACTAACTAACTAAACTCAGATTATTTATATATGAATTTCTTCCCGTTGATGATATAGACTCCTTTCTTGAGTCCGTTGAGGGCTTCCTGACTGTTCTTGCCCGTACGTAGCAGTCTGCCATCGAGCGTGTAGATCTTCATGACACCATCAGTCTCAACCATGGCGTCTCTGATGCCAGTAGAGGAGACCACTGCCTGCAGACCTTCCTGATTGTAATAGCCACCATTAGTAAAGGCTAAGTCAGCAGTCTGGTTCGTGCCGTCGTTGAAGATGATTCCCTCATTGCTACTGCTTTGGTTCTTACGATCAGAGGCGTTGTATGTCCATTTCCAAACGGTATGGCCTTTGCTGTCTTCTCCCAGTTTCTCGCAGTTCACGCCAGGCCACTTGTTACCTGTATAGTTATACTGCCTGTCCCAGCGCCAGCACTTAATCTGACTGCCCCAACTCTTGGGAGCTACGAAGAAGGCGCAAGTCTCGCCCTCGTTGACGGTGCAGAACGATGGAACCTCCACAGGCGTATCGTCCTCAGGTGATTCGTCTGCTTCAGTGATGGCATTGACCTTCGAAAGATCTATGCTGGCATCTGCGTAGACGGCGAACTTCTTGCCGCTTACTGCCAGCGTTATGTCGGCAGTGGTGTTGATGAGCTCAGGCTGTACGTTGCCTAATAGCAGATGTAGCGTTCCGTTTTTACCCTTGACACTTAACTCAAACCCGCCATCGGTGGTTTTAGCAGTTGTAATCTCACTCTCATTGCTGATACCAGCCGCTTTGCGCAGAGCAATCAGTTTCTTCAGTGTACCCTTGTTCGACATCCAGTGCTTCAGGAAAAGACATGGAGTTCCAGGCATGGTGAGGATATAGGCGTTGGCGGCGCAGATGTTGGCCGTCAGCGGATCGCCGCCGTCGCTCTTTGAGCGGAAAGAGTCGTGGTTGTCCACAAAAGTAACACTATAACGCTTATAGGCATTATCGTTGCTTAGCACCTGGTCTTTGAGTGCGCTCCAGTTACCACCGCCAAAGGCAGAGTTGATCTTGTACTTCAGGGGGAAGTCGAAGGCGGCACTCTGTATCTTGCCATCCACCTTTGTGCCATTGATCCAGTTGGTGACTACCGTCTTATTGCCGTCCCAGCACTCACCGACGCTGTAGGTCGGATTGGCCGCCGTGTTGTAGAGACCCGTATACTTGGCAGCATAGCCTTTAACGAAGTCATAACGGAAACCTACATAACCAAGATCGTTGAGCAGGAAGTCAAGATAGGCCTTCACGTTCTTCTGAACATTAGCACCGCTATGATCCAAGTCGCGTGCACCGCCCCAGGCCTCACCAGAGTCTTTGGCTCCTGTAGGCTTGAAGCCGCTGTTCTTGCTCTCGTCGTCCTGACAGATGTCTGCTGCTGTCAGTTGGTAGGTCTCGCCCTTGTAGGTCTCGGCGGGGAAGTGGAGCCAGTCGTTGTCCACACTGGCGCGGTGATTGATGACCACATCCTCGATGAATCCTACACCTTTTTTCTTGAAGGTTTGAATCATTGAGCGCAGCTCAGCCTCTGTGCCGAAAGCGCTTTTATGGTCGAACCAATATACGGGATGATAACCCATGTTGTTCGTCAGGGCGTTGGCATAAGCAGAGTTGGGTACCCAGATGATGTCGAAGTACTCTGACAGTTCGTCAGCCTGTTTCTCCAGTGTCGTCCACCTCGAGTCTGCATAGCCGTCCCAGTAGAATCCCTGCAGCATGACGCCCTTATAGTCTGAAGGCCAGCCTTGGGCTGATGCTGTAAACAGTGAACAATGGATAGCAATGACTAGTAGCGCTATCCGCCATATGATGGAATGTCTTGTTGATGAGTGCATATGCTCTTAGTTTTGATTGTTGTTTCTGAATGCAAAGTTAAGAAAAAAGCCGTTTGGTTGTTCTTCAAGCAACTCTATTTCTGGTAGTTATGTTGTGCAAACGGTTGCACTAACAGGGTGGTATTGGCGTAGATATATTCGCTTTGTTACTGATAAACATCTGGTTATCGTATTGTTCCCCCAAAGTACCCATGAAGGGAACAGTGAGTTCCTACGGCGGGAACAGTCTGTTCCCATGGGAGGAACTGGTAGTTCCCTCCGTGGGAACTGCGGGGAAAAACTATCCGGACAAGTGAAGGAAACGGCACTTTTGAGGGGTTGATAACCGTAGGATGATGGGTTGTTAAAATTATATAATTTTCAGAGGATAATGTTGCATGTTTAATGAAAATTGCCTATATTTGCAATTAGTATAATAGTTGAACCAATTAAAAACAATCATCCGAAACAGTTCCGATAACTGCTTTAGGATTTGTTGTATGGCAGATATGCCATCAAGGAAAAATGAAGAAATGGCCTGAAATAATAACTAAGACCCTATCAATCAGATTAAGTCTGCTGATTGTCTTTGAGGTGGCATTGTTGCTTCTGACTTCATTGGTCGTGATGTTTTATTTCTCACGTCAGGCATTGAAGAAGGAAGAGTTGAATAATGCAGAGCAGACGTTGGAAGGAACTGTCCAGCGTATAGACAATATTCTGCTGGGCGTGGAACAGCAGACTGATAATGTCTATAGGGATTTATTGTTGCATCTTGATGAACCCGATCGCATGTTCTACTATAGCCGCAGAATCGTGGAGTGTAATCCTTATATCGTGGGATGTGCCATTGTTTTTAAGCCATATTATTACCCAGACCGTGAGTTGTTCATGGCTTATGTCCATCGTAAAGGCAATAACCTGTCGTCAGACGGGAATTCGGAACTGCTGACTCAGGACACGTTTACAAATAAGCCTTATACGCAGCAGACGTGGTATACAGAGCCCATGACTACTTGCAAGGCCTGTTGGATAAACCCGCTAAAAAACGAGTATACAGAGGATGAAGCACTCTGCACCTTCTGTTTACCGATACTTGACCAGAATTCAGAATGCGTGGGTGTCATAGCTGTTGATTTACCTATCGCGCTGTTCTCAAAGACAATCCTTGATGTCAAGCCTTCGCCCAATGGATACGCTATGTTATTGGCTCGCAACGGTTCGTATATCGTACATCCGGATTCAGAGAAGCTGTTGCATCAGACGGTATTTGTCCAAATGGGACAAGGGGCAGATAATACCGTACTGGAGGTGGCCGAGGCAATGGTGGCTGGTGAGGCTGGTCATAAGCTTTTCCATATGAATGGTCGTAAATGGTATGTGTTCTATAAGCCTTTCGAACGTGCTGATATGCCAGGGCGTTATGTGAATAAAGTTGGGTGGAGTGTCGGTGTCGTTTATCCAGAGGACGACATTGCTGGCGATTATAATTTGCTGTTTTGCTATTTGCTGATCATCGCCCTGATAGGAATAATTCTCATATTTGTATTCTGTCGCATGATTACCCACCGTCAGTTGCTCCCTTTGGACTTACTGACGCACTTTACACAGCGTATTGCTGAAGGACACTACAACGAGTCTATCCCCGATGGAAAGAGCAAAGATGAGGTAGGGCGATTACAAGACCACTTCCAACAGATGCAAAAGGCGCTGGCAATACATGTTGGTGAATTAGAGAAGTCGTCCTCCATGCAACAGGAACGTACCAAAGTGCTGGAAGATGCCTATGACAAGCTACAGGAAGCAGATAAGATGAAGATGGCTTTCCTCCATTACATAACGAATCAGATGATTGAGCCTTCTAATGTTATCGACAAAAGTGTCACGACTTTCTGTAATAACTATTATAGCATTAGTCTTGAAGAGGCCGATAAAAAGGTGAATGACATCCGACAGCAGAGTCAGGCCATCATCACCCTGCTTGACCATATGCTTCATACAGCAGAAAATGAAACAAGAAAGGAGGAGAGCCATGAGTAAAGTAAACCACAGTCTTTCCATGAAGCTCAGTCTAGGCATTCTACTGATAGTAGCTCCCGTCTTCATATTGGCTTTGGGTGCTCTATTCCTTCAGTCGCGATACTTTATCCGGCAGGAAGCTTCTGAGCATGCCAACAGTTTGCTTAACACAGCCGTTCAGCGGGTGAGAAAGTGTATGAGTGCGGTTGAAACATCGATTAATGCGAATGCATGGTTGATTGAAGACGACTTCCGTCTAGAGACTCTGCCTGCCTCTTCACACCGCATTGTACAATTCAATCCCATTGTGCGTTATAGCTGTATTAGTGTCCAACCGAATATGTTTCCCAAGCATGGACGCTATTTCTCTGTCAGTTCCCTCAATAAGGGTGACACGGTGGTTACTGTTCGTGAGACAAACAAAGGGTATCTCGACAGAGCATGTTACAGAATACCGATAGAAACTGGTAAGACCTGCTGGGTGGAACCGTCTTATGAGCAGGCAGAGTGTGAGCTCAGCCTTAACGAGGCGGTGGCTTCTTATTGTAGACCCATCCGACTGGAAAACGGCAAGATCGCTGGTGTCGTTTCTGCCAGTCTCTCCTTCAGACAACTTGCTGAAGCTATGAATGTGGGCGATAGCACCTATCCTGATGCCTATTTCGCTCTGTTAGGTAGTGACGGGCGTTACCTTATCCATCCCGACTCTACGCGTCTTTTCAAGAAGACCATCTATACCGATGTTGACCCAGGTTCACAATCAGAGATGATTGCATTAGGGCATGAGATGACGGCGGGTAATCAGGGGAATATGCGTATGAAAATCAATGGAAAGCTGTGCCATGTATGCTATTCTCCTGTGCCAGATACAAACTGGAGTCTTGCGCTGATATGTCCAGATACTGTAATTCTGAGTAACTACTATCTGCTGACATACATTATTATAGTACTTATCGTTATTGGTTTGCTGGTTATTCTGTGGCTGTGCAACAGAAGCGTCAGATATGCCATCAGGCCACTCAGCAGACTTCTCAGACTCTCACAAAAGATAGCTGATGGCGAGTATAGTGAAGTGATACCTTATTCTAAGCGTAAGGACGTTATAGGCAGGTTGCAGAATAATTTTGCAATCATGCAGCAGTCACTTTACCATCATGTGAATGGTATATGCCAAACGACAAAAGAGACGGAGAAACGTAATGACGAGCTGGTACATGCCATGAAATCGACAGAGGAGGCAGTCAGTCAGAAGGACCGGTTTATACAGAACATATCGCATCAGATACGTACGCCGATGAATATTATTCTAGGCTTTGCCGATGTGTTGCGCGACGGTCTGGCATCGCGTAATACAAATATGATTCAGGAAGAAGACCAGCAGCAGATCATCCGCATGATGAAATATAATGCCATGCACTTGAACCGTATGATATTAATGCTCTACGATAGTTCTGAGTCGGGCACTTCACGTGAGTTGATGATTTCCAGAAATGACCAGATGTCATGTAATGAACTGGCTCGGGAATGTATAAACTATACCTACACCCACTTTCCAGTTCAGGCCATAGAGTATAAGACAGAACTTCCTGATGCCGTATGTATCCTAACCAACCATCTTTATCTGATGCGCTCGCTTCGTGAACTGCTCTATAACTCAGCAAAGTTCTCTGACGGAAAGCATATCAAACTGAGTGTTTCCCAGACAGAGACAACTGTTCGTTTCGTTGTCGAGGATGTTGGGCCGGGCTTATCTGAGGAATCAAGGGATCAGCTTTTCAAATCGTTTACAAAAATGGATGATTTATCTGATGGCCTTGGTCTTGGCTTACCACTTACAAAGCGTCATGCCATCAACCTTGGTGGTAACCTTGTTCTCGACACCAGCTATAACGAAGGTTGCCGTTTCGTTCTTGTTGTGCCGAAGTAAAAAACATAAAACATAAAAAATAAAGTCGGGCCGCTCTTCACTAGGGCGGCCCGACGGGCTTATTATGAGCGAATATGCTCGGGGAATTACTTGATGGTTACCTTGTGGGCTCCGTTGTAAGAGAGGTAGAGCTTGAAGGTGTGTGTGCCAGCTGTAATATTGAGGTTCGCACCGTCCTGAGTCAGAGCGTTTACATCGCCACCCCAGTTGATACCCCAGTCGTGGTTAGCACGGAACTTGAACTCACCTGACACAGCGTCGGTTGTTACCTCCCAGCAGCCATCGGCAGTGTTGTAAGTCATCTCTACATCGCCGCTCCAGTCGTTGAACCCACCGATGAGGCTGACGCTCTCAATCTTAGTGAGGTTGTAACTGAGGCTGGCTGCATCGAGGTCGATTTTGTAGAAACCTGCACCTGGGTCTGGGCAGTTAGGACCGCCAGCAGAGGTTAACGTACCGTTTATGGTTGTGCCGTTTACATACTCAAGGTCGTCGTCCCAGTTGTCGGCATTTGGCTTGAACTTAAACTCGCCGTCGAGGTAGTAGAATCCTGTGTATTTACCGTCGCCGTCGGCGCCATAGAGAGCATGGCTGATGCCCCAACCGCCTTCGTTACCAATCTCGTAAAAGAATTCACCGAATTTGAGTGCCGTTGAGGTCCATGTTTGATTCATCATATCGAACTGAATGCGATAGAACTTGGCGCCCTCAACGTAAGCCACCTTGAGATTCCCACCAGCATTATCAGTGGCGAAAGACCCCTCGGTCTCAGACGCGGTGAGACACTTGCTCCAGTCACCGCCGAGACCAGACTTCGGCGTAACTTTGAACTCGATGTCGCCTGTTACCACGCTTCCGGGAATCAGCACCGTAAATACGGGATTCTCATAGGCATCGGCGCCACCGTTTGACAATTCATAATCCGTGTTGCTGTTGTTCCAGCCGTTCACTGTACCTGTGATGTAGTAAGCGTCCTCAATTATTGGCGCGTTGGGTGTTGCGGTGAGGGTGGTGCTGCCTGTTGCCGCGATTGTTGTACCGTTGATGTCAACCAGACCTACGACGTTTACAGGTATGGTACGTGCTACTGGGCGGCGTCCCCAGAGGTTATTGACGGCACTCTCAAGTTCGGTGGTGCTCACGTAGCCGTTACCGTTAACCTCAAGAGGAATCGACCTGCTGCCGTCCTCGTTGGTGATTTCGGCGCTATACATGGCCTCTACACCTTCGTCTGCGCCGTCAACAATTTCCAAGCCCGTAACAGAGGCATTGAACAATTGTACGGTCTCGTTGGTATAAGTGGCAAAATCGACGGCACTTGTGGGGCTGACGCTGATGCCTACGTTGAGAGCTTCCTCAGGTCCGTTGGTGATAGGGTCGGCCCAGTCTTTATAATCGTCGGTACAGCCTGTCATCAGCAAGGCGATACCAATCATTGACAATAACTTTTTCATACTTCAAAGATGTTTTTTATTTTTCAACAAACATGAACTGACCTGTGATGTCGTTCAGGAATACAGTGTAGCTGCCTTCCTTGTAAGGAATGTTGGCTCCGCCCTGAGTACCCTGTCCGTAGGGGAATGAATCAGTACCCCAGTTGAAGTCCCAAGCGCCATCGGCAGCGAACTTCAGTTCTCCAGCCTCACTGGCGTCGAAAGTAGCTGTCCATGCGTGGTTCTCGCCACCATAGGTGTTGAAGGCGTTCATCAGGTTTGCGTTGACATCCCAGCCGTTGTATCCGCCAGGTATACCCATTGTGGTGAATGCACGAGGTGCACCGTCGTATGGCTCAATGGTCAGAACATTATTCTTGGTGTCGAGCTTCACAGTGTAGTAACCGTCAGAAGGAACGGTGATATTTCCTGAACCGCCATCGTTCTTCACGTAGCCGGCATCGCCTGCTCCCCACTGTTCATTCCAGTCACCAGGAGTCTTGATGAGCTTGAAGCCCTTGCCTCCAGGGAACCAGCCAGTGAAGGCAATCACACCCTGACCTGTTGCCTTGTCGTAGCTCTCGTCAGCAAGTGTCATCAGCGGGAAGATTGCTGTGCCGATGCCACCAACAGAGTTATTCCAAGAGCCGTCACCAACACACTCGCCAACAAGATACCAGAGTTCAGGTGCTGCCTCCTTCAGAGCAACATAGAAGGGTATGACGTTGATGGTTACTGTGTTAGAGTAAACGGTGGGAGCGCCTGGTGTTTCGGCAGCCAGACGAGCATAGACTGTTGTGCTTGCTGGTACAGAATTCTCATTCCATCCGGCTAGTTGGACAAGACCTTTTGCCAACTGAGCGGCATCTACTGTACCACTGCAGCCATTGTAAACCTGATCCAGAATTACATAGTCTGCAACTGCTGTTCCTGTCTCATCAGCCTCGACCTCTGCGACAGATGTCGTGAAGCTATCAGAGAGAGAGAATGCCATCTGATACTGAGCAGCAACAGGGAATCCGCCATAGTCAGGCTGTGACCATGTGAAGTTCAGACCAGAAGAGGTTTTCAGATCTACGTTAAAAGCCGAATAGGCCGGTGTGTTCAGGGAGAACGTTGCCGGTACGGTCAGCGTTGGATTTGAGTCATTATCGTCTGCGCATGAAGCAAACAGATACGCACCGCATAAGAGCAGTAATGATGACTTGAATATATTCTTCATAAACTATTTCCTTTCTATTATTGATTAGTATCCAGGATTCTGCACATTGTCGTAAGTAGGCAACTGTGATGCGGGAATAGCATAGATGTTGCGGTATGTGTCAAAATTACGACCAGCATATGTACCACCCTTCCATTGCCACTTATAGTCAGAGTTTCCGCCAAACTTACCGAAGCGGATCAGGTCTACACGGCGACGGCCCTCGAAGTAGAACTCACGAGCCCACTCATCAAGAATATCATCCAGTGAATAACTTGTCTTTTGTGTAGCATGAGCACGAGCACGAACGGCATTGATAGCATTAACAGCTTCAGCTGTTGCTTTGCCACCATTAGCACGGGTCAGAGCTTCTGCATAGGCAAGATAGGCTTCAGCAGCACGGAAGAAGAAGAAATCTGCATCCATAAAAGTAGCATCGTGACCAGAACTTCCATCAGACTTGTAGTTGATGAACTTGGCAACTGCATAGCCGTTCTTAAAGGTGGCACGGTCAAGATTGTTCAATTCACGGCCAACACCATCAAAGATGGCACGATCATCGCCTGCAGCAACTACCATCTCATATGAAGGTACCTGAGGAGCATCCAGATTCGGGAAGAACTTCTGGATCAGACTTGGACGGGTGCGGTTACCGCCCCATACCTGACCTGACAGACCGTTTGTACCATTAGGATCATTGGGGTTAGCATGCATGTCGCTGTCAAAGCTTCCTGCACACAGGAACTGAGAGGTACCCCATGATGTGGTGGTCAGACCATCCTGGAGAATGGGGAAAATTGCTTCTACAGAAGCTGCGCTCTCACCATTGTCGCCCATAAAGAGCATCTGGTAAGCAGACCATCCGTTAACAGATGTGGTATTCAGCTTGTAAGCAGAGTCAATCACCTTCTTGGCGTACTCGGCTGCCTTTGCCCACTGTGCGGTACCTGTGTAGACCTCTGCATTCAGATATAGACGTGAGAGCAGGATCCAGGCTGCAGCCTTATCAACACGGCCGTATCCGCTATCTGAGGACTTCTTGGGTGCTGCGGCAGAAAGGTTAGGCTCGATATTCGTGAGGAGTTCCTCCTCCAGCCAGCTATAAATCTCCTGACGGCTCATGATAACTGGCTTGGCTAGTGTCTCAGAGAAAGGAACGCGTCCGAAAGCATCCATCAACAGATAATAGTCCAAAGCACGAAGGAAACGAACCTCGGCAGTCATCGTAGCATCATAGTCGGCTGCGATATTCAGATACTGGTTACAATAGGTAATACCTGTTGTCAGACGTGCAAAATATCCATTCAGCATGGGGTGAGACTCGTCGTATGTGTTGAAGCAAGATTGTTCGATACCATCATCACCCCAGCCATTGATAGCCTCATCGGTAGGTAATTCGTTTGAATTCCACATCTGGCGAATGAAACCTGATGTACCGCCATCGATACCGTCAATATCACAGTCGCCGTTAGCACCGCCGTTGCCGGCCATAGCTATGTTTGCATAGCACTTGTTGAACAGACCTTCAGCGCTGACCTCTGTAGACATGTTGGGATCCAGTGGATCAACATCGAGGTCCTTGACACATGATGTGGCGCCAAATACAAGTGTAAGGCCTGCTGCGATAGGCATTATATTCTTGATAAACTTTTTCATTGTCTTATTTTCTTAATGGTAAATTAAAGACTCAAATTGACACCAAGGATGAATGAGATAGGACGCGGATACATGTTGCTGTCAAAGCCGTTAGCTACCTCAGGATCAAGCCCTTTGTATTTGGTGATTGTAAACACGTTGCTAACTGTTCCGTAAACACGGCCGTTCAGTTTCTTGAATAGATCGCTGAAGCTATAGCCGAGAGTGATATTATCACACTTCAGGAACGAAGCATTGTGCACGTAGAAGTCAGAGAGCTGTGACGTAATCTGGTATGTCTGCCAGTTACGGCCAATAGCCTCATGTGTATAGTTGTTCATATAAAGCAGCGAACTCTTCCATACCTCTGTCGGGCTTACGTTGGCCATTCCCTGCTCAATGTTGTTGTACACATAGTTACCAATGCTGGCACGGAGAGAGAATCCGAAGTCCCAATCCTTATATTCCATACGAGAGGCAAGACCCATGGTTACGGGAGGTGCCGGGCTCTTATAGAAGTACTTGTCGGCCTGTGTAATAATACCATCACCATTACGGTCTACAACAGCGTTCTCAATGGGTTTTCCATTCTGATCGTATGCCTGCTGGAATACCAGGAATGAGTTGATGGGGTGACCCACCTGCTGATACTCGAGGTAACGGTCTACACCGATCTTCACGTCTTTGGTCTGTGGAACGGGAGAACCATCACTTGACACACCGTTCAGGTCGGTAATCTCGTTATGGTTATATGTGAAGTTGTAATCAATTGTCCAATAGAAATCTTTGTTCTGGATCGCCTTCCAACTGATGGTAGCTTCAATACCCTTGTTCTCCAGTGAGCCGATGTTCTGCCAACTCTGGTTACGATATGCAGAGAGTGCCAGTGTAGGAGCATAGTTCAGAAGGTCTGTCGTCTTGCGATAGTATACATCAACTGTTCCTGTCAGACGCTGGTTGAACAATCCCCAGTCAAGACCGATATTGTAGGTGGTCGTTGTCTCCCACTTCAACTCTGGTGTGTAGTTGTCTGGACGGTAAAGTAAACCGTCTCCCGCTACTGGATAGTAGCTGTCGGTACCCTTGTTCTTGGTATAGGTAGCAATCCAGCTGTAGTCGGGAACGGCACCAGCCTGCTGACCTGTCTTACCATAGCTCAGACGGAGTTTGAGATCACTCAGGGCCTCCACATTCTTCAGGAAAGGCTCTTCGTTGATTTTCCATGCCAAAGCCAGCGATGGGAACAATGCCCAATGTTCCTTGAAACGAGAAGAACCATCATTACGGAGTGTAAAGGTCAACATGTAGCGGTCTAACAGAGAATAATTGGCACGTCCGAAGAATGATACCAGATAGCTGTCGGTACGGAAATGATATGGCGTATGAGGACGTTCGTTGACGGCATTGCCATAAGGCATATTTGTTTCCGGATTGATTGACATTGGATCTATCCATCTTGGACTAGTTGAAGGATAGTATCCACAATAGTCACTCTTCTCATCACGCCAGAAGTGTTGCCATTCATAACCAGCCATCACATCAACATGATTCTTAAGCTGATCATTGAAGTCATGATAATATTGGGCATAGGTTGACAACTGAAGGTTACGCTTCAGAATCTTCTCATCTCCCCAGTTTCCATAATAGATAGACTTTGGATACCAAGGCTGCTCGTTTCTATACTGCTTACCTTCTGAGACGTCAGCACCAAGAGTCAAGTGCAGGCGCAGATCCTCAAAGCCATGGACTTTATAGTCGATGTCAGCACTACCGATGAACGAACGGCTGTTAGCGTGCTCGTTGCGACCATATAACAATGACAATGGGTTTGGCATGCTGGCTACGCCATTAACGGTGTAAGGCCATGTCGTATCCTTGTCATAGTCAGCAGCTACGGGCCACTGGAAGTATCCATTGAAGTTTCTTAAGGTCTGATCCAGCTTGTCACCCAGCAAATCCTTGTGATACTGTGACGTAAATGCGTAAGGACTCTGAGTCGGGTCAAAAAATACAGCAGAACTGATAGCGGCCATCTCGGCATATCTTGTCTTGGCATACATTCCCTTTGCATTAAGATTCATGGTCAAGTGATTGTCCATGAAAGAAGGATTCAGGTTCAGGGCTGCTGTCACACGCTGGAAATCAGTCGTCTTCAAAATACCTTCCTGATCGGTGTAGCCCACAGAAGCACGGTATGGCAAGTTTTTCAGGGCACCAGCAATAGTCACATTATGATCATGGCTGACAGCGGTGCGATAAATTTCGTTCTGCCAATCAGTATTGGCGGTACCTAATGCATAAATGGGCAGAATAGTATTTCCGTCGGTATCTACATATTGACCTTCGGCATTTGTAAGGAACTGCCCATCGGCATTCTTTACGCCATACATATTCTTGATAAAATCGCGATACTCGTTGCCATTCATCACATCAATCGTGCTCTTCTTGGCGCTGACAGTCATGGAGCCACTGTAGGTCACGGTGGGCTTCATACCATTACGTCCCTTCTTTGTGGTGATAATGATTACACCATTAGATCCACGGCTACCGTAGATAGCTGTAGCGGAAGCATCCTTCAGAACGTTGAATGACTCGATATCCTGCGGATTAATCATTGACAATGCATTGGACAAACCTTTGACACCTTCGTTGTCCATTGCCAAACCGTCAATAACAATCAATGGGTCGTTTGAGGCATTCAGTGAAGAGCCGCCACGGACACGAATCTGTGCACCTGCACCAGGAGCACCATCGTTGGTGACGATGTTCACACCAGCCACCTTTCCGGATAACATGTCCTGTGGGTTAACCACAAGACCCTTATTCTTGGCATCTGGCTTGAGTGCGGCAACAGAACCTGTCAAGTCACTCTTCTTCACTGCACCATAACCGATAACCACAACCTCATTGAGCACTGCGGCATCGTCTTGCAGAATTACTTCTACAGTAGGAGCTGCCTTTACCGTCTGTGGCTGGTAGCCGATATAGGTGACGGTAATGTTTGCATCTTGATTGGCTTTCAAGACGAAGTTACCATCGAAATCAGTCACGGTAGCGGTCTGAGTGCCGTCAACGCGTACTGTTGCACCGATAATGGGTTCGCCTGTAGCATCTTTCACATGGCCTTTGACATCAATCTGAGCAAAGGCGCCTACCGATAGGAATAGCCCGAATAAAAGGGCAAGCATCCTAAGCGGAAACTGAATGTTTACCTGCTTCATCATTACTTTTAATTAGAGTTATTTTTGTTATATGTTATATTGTCTTAAGCTTGTTGGGCTTGGTTTTAATTTATCGTAAATTGACGTCTGTCAGTGGTTTATGGTGCAAAGTTAGTTTTTCTTTCAATACGTTGTACTTTTTTTGCTTAAAAAGATGCGAAAGAGCCGCGCAAACGTTTGCATACGAGTGTACTTATTTAAATATATACTAAAATTTGGTTATTATCACGAATTGCACTATCTTTGCAAACGCATCTTCATAATTAAAAACCAATGGAAGAAAAGATTCCGATGACAATGAAGGACATCGCTAAAGAATTCGGAGTTTCTGTAGCGACGGTTTCGCGTGCGTTGAAGGATTCGCCTCGTATCAGTGAAGAGCGGCGGCGAGTTATTCAGCAATATGCTCGTGAACATAATTTCTATCCTAATGCCATTGGTGAAGCCTTGCGCCATAGTAGGGTGATGCCCCAACGAGTGATAGGTGTCATCGTGCCAGAGTTTACACATTATTATTTTTCTTCAATTCTGACAGGCATTGAAGAATCCGCGGCATTGCGTGGCTATCGCATCATGGTGGCTCTCAGTGGCGAACAGTATGAACGTGAGGCTTATATTTGTGAGAATTTCCTTCGCTATAAGGTGTGTGGGGTTATTGTTTCTCAGGCCAAGGATACGAAAAACTATGATCATTACCAAAGACTGTTGGATGCTGGTATCCCTTTGGTGTTCTACGATCGTATCTGTACGGGTGTTAATGCCAGTCGTGTGGTGGTTGATGACTATATGGGAGCCTATAATGCTGTGACTCATCTAATAGAAACGGGATGTAAACGTATTGCGTTCTATGGAGGTCCAATGCAGTTGGAGATTTCCAAGAATCGTTTTAATGGTTACAAGGATGCGCTATTGAAACATGGAATGAAAGTTGATGAGTCAATTATCCGAGTCTGTGATAACCGTGGTGAGGCCGAAGTTATGACGCCTGAGATTCTTGCCATGGATAATCGTCCTGATGGTTTCTTTGCTGTTAATGATGATACGGCCATTGGTGTTCTATATACAGCAAAACATGCAGGTTTCAGGGTACCAGAGGATATTTCTATTTGCGGATTTACTAATGGGCAACGTGCGGTGGCTTGTGACCCCATGTTAACGACAGTAGAGCAACGAGGACATCGCGTGGGAGAGGAAGCTGTTGGGATTCTTATGGATAAGGTTGAAGGTCTCTTGCCGTTGGATAAGGTAGAGAAACGTGTTGTTCGTACTCGACTTGTCATCCGCGGTACAACTCGCTAAAATCATTGTTAGATAACTAAAAAACTAAATATAATATGAAAGTTAAACCCGATTTGTCCTTTTGGAAACTGTGGAATCTGAGTTTTGGATTTTTTGGTGTGCAGATAGCTTATGCTCTGCAAAGTGCGAACATCTCACGTATCTTTGCTACGTTAGGTGCAGACCCTCATAATCTGAGTTATTTCTGGATATTGCCTCCGTTGATGGGTATTCTTGTACAGCCCATAGTCGGTACTCTGAGCGATAGAACCTGGACACGTTTTGGCCGACGTATACCTTATTTATTTATAGGTGCTGCTGTCGCTGTATTGGTCATGTGCTTGTTGCCTAATTCCGGCTCTCTTGGTCTGACTATAGGAGCGGCTATGATTTTCGGACTGGTTGCCCTGATGTTTCTTGATACGAGTATCAATATGGCTATGCAGCCTTTTAAAATGCTAGTGGGTGATATGGTTAACGAGAAACAGAAAGCCAAGGCTTATTCAATACAGTCTTTTCTTTGTAACGCAGGTTCGGTGATGGGTTATGTATTCCCATTCGTGTTTACATTTATCGGCATTAGCAATGTGGCCGAGAAGGGTGTTGTGCCAGACTCTGTTATTTGGTCGTTCTATATAGGTGCCGCTATTCTTATTCTTTGTGTCATTTATACCACTTCCAAAGTCAAGGAATGGAATCCGCAGGATTATGCGGAGTATAATCCGGTTTCTGAAGAGAAAGAAGATAGTGCTAGTTGGATTAGTCTATTGAAGAATGCTCCTTCTACGTTTTGGAAAGTTGGATTGGTGCAGTTCTTTTCTTGGGCGGCTATGCTGTATATGTGGAATTATACCACAGGTTCTATTGCAGAGGTTGTTTGGAATACGACAGATGCTTCGAGTGAGGCATTCCAAGAGGCAGGAAACTGGACAGGTATCCTTTTCGCTGTTCAGGCTGTTGGTTCTGTGCTATGGGCTGTGCTTCTGCCTCAGTTCAGGAATACGAAGGTGGCCTATTCCGTTAGTCTCGTTATTGGTGCAGTTGGCTTCTGTATGGTACCTTATCTTCACAATCAATACATGCAGTTTATTCCGTTCTTGATGATTGGCTGTGCTTGGGCTGCTATGCTCGCTATGCCTTTCACTTTTGTGACGAATGCTTTACAAGGATACGGGCATATGGGAGCTTATCTCGGTCTTTTCAATGGAACCATATGTATTCCACAGATTGTGGCCGCTCTCTGTGGTGGAGTCCTCCTCTCGCTTGTTGGTCACCACCAGTCTACAATGATGATTGTTGCAGGTGTCTGTTTTCTGATTGCTTCTGCCTGTGTCTTTGTGATTAAGGATAAGAAATAGTAATCTACTCTACAATCTTGATGGCCACGGCATGGAGCTGTTGCCAACCAGCGCGATCGGTGAGGCGAATCATGAAATGATAGTCGCCAGGATCGATATCGGCGGGAATCTGAATGTCATGGCGGGCATCGTAAGTGCGCTGACCAGAAGGAATGGAGAAGTCTCGGTTATAGACCCAGGGATTCTTTGGGTCTTTCTGCGCATCCATGGGACATTCGGCGGCGGTGGTGCTGTGGGTGTGGTGGTCGAAGTTGTTGTGAATCTCGATGTTGTAAGCACCCAATTCTTGGTCGTCGGTCATAATATAATGAAAGGGAATAACGTCGCCGCGGTGGTACTGCTGGCAGTCAATAGGGTTGGCGGTGATCCCCTGTTCGCTGATGACGGGCTGCTGCATGTCTTTCTGCTCCTCGTCATCGCTGCCGCTGCACGCACTGAGTGCGCACAGCAGCATGACGGAATAGATAGTGTTTCGTTTCATATCGTGTAATTATTATTCGTCTTCATCCTCCTCCTCAGCCGTGATGTCCTTCTGAGCAGTAACAGACTGTCCTTCGGCATCTGTGACGGTCATCTTGAGCAGGTCACCCTCCTCGACGTTCTTGCCGTTGATATCGACGTGTACGTGGAAGCCGTCAATATTGAGAACACCTATATATTTGCTATCAGTCACGGGGTATGTGACTTTGGTACTCCCGTCCTTGCCTGTAATGGTGAGCAAGATGGCTGATGTGCGACCTTTGGCTATGACGTCGGCCTGAACGCAGAGGATGTCACCTTCGATGTTTGCTTCATTAAGAGTAATCTGGGGTGCTGGCAACTTGTCGTCATCATCGTTGCTGCATGCGGTGAAACAGAGAGTGAGTACTGTGAAGAGAGCCATCATAAGGCTCATATTGATAATCTTTTTCATTGTTGTATACTTTTATTTAATGGATGAATGTTTAGAACTCCAGCCCCACCATCAGTGAGACGTTACGTCCGGGTTCGGGTACGTCAATAAGGCGGTAATAGCTGGTGTGGTCGTAATATCGGCGATTGAGCAGGTTGTCAGCGTGCAGGGCAATGTTGAACTTGCAACCATGTAAGGAAATCTGCTTGCCTGCCGAGAGATTCAGCGTCCAATGACCGTCGGTAGGTTTCTCGGGCGGCACTATTTCGTGCTGCGCTCCTACAATGTGGGCGTTCAAGCCCACGAAGGTATTGCCATGCCATTGGAACGAATATTTCACGTCTGCATCCACCGACCATGGTGTACTGAAGGGTAGCGTATAGCCTTTCTTCTGTCCCGAGAGTTGCTCGGCATAGAGGTACTCGCCTTTCAGCTCACTCTCCCAGTGGCGGTTGATGACCCATGTCGCCTGTGCCTCTACACCATAGCGTAGCACACGGGCCTGGGTGTAGTGGTAGAGTTGAAGCCCTTCCACATACTGAGCCGTTGGGTTCAGGTAGATGTAGTTAGGGAAGTAGTTCACGTAGGGATCCACCTGTAGACATACCACGTCGTTGTCCCAATGGATGCCCATGTCAATCTGGTAGCTCTCCTCAGGGTCAAGATCGGCATTGCCACGCTCGTAACGGAAAATGTGATAGTTTACCCCGTCTGCTCCCAATTCCTTGGGGATGGGCACGCGGAAACTCTTACCCACATTGGCTTTCAATATCCATTGGCCTACGGCGTAGTTGATACCTGCCGACCAGGTAAGACTCGTAAAACGCCGGTCGATATCGGCTGAGCGCTCCTTATAGACAGAGTCACTATTGACTGTCGGTGTGAGGAACCAGTCGTGGTAGCTGCTGATATGAGTATTGGCATGGTCGAGTCTGACACCAGCGTTCAGCTTCAGCCGTTCGTTGATGGTGTAGCGGTCCATCGCGTAAACACCTATGCTAGCCGTTTTGAAGTCGGGGATGATAAAGCCCCAGCCACCGCGTCGGTTGTGTTGATACTCACCGTTCATACCCATACTTAGCTCATGATGCTTGCTCAATTCGAGATGCATGCCGATGTTGGCTGTCAGTGTATTCTTCACGAAGCGGCGTTCCAATGTGCCGTCTGGTTTTGGCATATAACCATGACTCACGGGTTCGCTTAGTTCTTCGCGATGGTTGTTCTGCCACGCTAGATTTGCTTCCCAACGTAGACGGTCGCCCTGCCATGAGGTATGGCTAAGCACTTTCAGATGATTTACCCACTGATAGGGCAGGTCCACGTCACGTCGCGAGCTGTCGTAATCAATATCTGAGAGACGAACCTCCAGACCATGGGCATTGGCAAAGAAACCACTCTTTGAATACGAGTCGCTGATGCGTATGTCTGTATGGAAACGATAGCCTGCATAGCCTATCATCACGCTGCCGTCGCGCTCGCACCCAGCGGTATTTCGAAGTCGACGGTCTTTCAGACGGATCCAGTAGCTGTAATACTGAATACTATCAGTTGGTACACGGTAGTCGGCATAATCGATGAGTGTAGCACCGGCGCGGAAGAACCAGTTTCCTCGGTGTCCGCCAAACTTCGCCGTCACCCCCAGTTGTTCATTGTTCGAGCGCCCGAAAAACTGCACGCTGCCGCTTAAGGGCTCTGTGGGCATATGGTTGGTGTAGAGGTTAAGGACGCCGCCGATGGCATCGCTGCCATAGAGTAGTGCTGCCGGACCTTTGATGACCTCTGCGCGATCTACCGCAAATTGGTCTATCTCCAGCCCATGGTCGTCGCCCCACTGCTGTCCTTCGTGCTTGATACCGTCCTCACTCACTACCATACGATTATAGCCTAGCCCGCGTATTGTTGGCTTCGACTGTCCTGAGCCGATGGCCATCGCCTTTACGCCGGGAATGCCTTCCAAAGTCTGCATTAGCGAACCCGAGAAATGCTGCTGCAGGTAGTCGTGGCTTACCTGCACTGCCGACTGCGACGAGCGCATCTGATAGTCGCGCTGTCGCTGTCCGCTTACAGTCACGCCTCTCAGCACCACTGTCGTATCCTCTGGAGCTATCTGGCTCTGATTATCGGCCACGCACACCATCAGTGCCGCAGCCAGAATGGATAATGTCATGATTCTGTCTCCATTTCTAGTGTTAATAAGAATCGGCTATGCCGCTTGCCTAAGCAAGAACTACTGCTAGCATCCTTTGTTGGATGTCAGTTTCCCTTCTGATGCTAAATGGAGAAAGCAGGAGGAGCCCGTAGGCCAACGATGCCGCTGTAGGCAACACAGACATGGTGCTGCCGAGCATCGATTCTGACGCTGACCACATTATTTAAAATAATAAGACAGACAGCGGCAGTAGCAATAAAAGTGAGGGAAAGAAACTGGCATAATACGCAGTCGTGCGCCCAATGGGACATAGTCGTCATGTGGCCATGACAGCTATGATGTATGCAATCGGCACACTCAGTCTCAGCCGTTGAGGCACTGCCCTCATGAATATGAAGTGACGAGAAAACTAGCATTGGCAGGAAAACCGCCAATAGTATCCACGAGGCAATATGTCGTTTTGTTTTCAAGTTCACGGCTGCAAAGGTAGTGCTTTTTTCTTTTTTCACCAAATTCTCTCTTCAAAATAACATTAAATAGGTATATAACATAAACCCGATGCAATCACTGCATCGGGTTTACTGCAAGTTTCAAACAACCAAAATGTTGAATACTATCGGATGAAGAGTAGTTCGCGATATTTTGGTAATGGCCAGAGACTGTCATCAACGATGAGCTCCAACTTATCTATCTGATAGCGGATTTCATCGAGCTTCGGCTCAACCTTATCGTGATAGGCGATGGCTTTATCATATTCGCCCTCAATCTTGTTGGCCAGTTTACGAGCATTGACAAGTTCCTCAACACCCTTCTCTATGGTGCTGGTACGCTCGGCAATCTCCTCGATAATCTTCAGGTTGCGTGCGTTCAGCTTCTCTGCCTTCTCAGCAGAAAAGACTGTTGAGACACTATCAACGTTCTTCAACAGTGCACTCTGATAGCGTGTGGCTACGGGGATGATATGGTTCATAGAGAGGTCTCCCAGTACGCGGGCCTCAATTTGAATTTTCTTAGTGTAGGTTTCCCACTTCACCTCGTTGCGGGCCTCGAGCTCTTTCTTGGTCATCACGCCCAGACTCTCAAACATCTCGATGCTCTCCTTGTCAAGGTAACGCTCAAAGATCTTCGGGCAAGACTTCTCAACATCGAGTCCGCGCTTTTCTGCCTCAGCGACCCACTCGTCAGAATAGCCGTTGCCGTCGAAACGGATAGGCTTGCAGGCCTTGATATCATCACGCAGCACATCAATGATGGCATGGAAAGTGGCGCTATGTCCTGTGCCTTCGAGTTTTTTAGTAAGTTCTGGGATGCGGGCATCAACGCGTTTCTTGAACGAGATGAGAGCCTCGGCGACAGCAGAGTTAAGTGCGATCATCGCACTGGCGCAGTTGGCCTCAGAACCTACGGCACGGAATTCGAAACGGTTACCGGTAAAAGCGAAAGGCGATGTGCGGTTACGATCGGTATTGTCAATGAGCAGTTCTGGAATCTCGGGGATGTCCATCTTCATACCCTGCTTGCCCGCCATGGCGAGGATGTCGTCCTGATCAGCCTTTTCAATATGGTCGAGCAACTCACTTACCTGACGACCCAAGAAAGAAGATATGATGGCAGGAGGAGCCTCGTTGGCGCCCAGACGATGAGCGTTGGTAGCACTCATGATAGAAGCCTTCAGCAGTCCGTTGTGCTTGTATACACCCATCAGAGTCTCAACGATGAAGGTTGCGAAGCGCAAGTTCTGCTCGGGGGTCTTACCTGGTGCGTGAAGAAGAATGCCGTTGTCGGTGCTCAGGCTCCAGTTGTTGTGCTTACCGCTACCATTGATACCTGCGAAAGGTTTCTCATGGAGCAGAACACGGAAGCCGTGCTTGCGAGCCACTTTCTTCATGACAGACATGAGCAGCATATTGTGGTCAACAGCCAAATTAGTCTCTTCGAAGATAGGTGCCAATTCGAACTGGTTAGGTGCCACCTCGTTGTGACGTGTCTTGCAAGGAATACCCAGTTCAAGAGCTTCTATCTCCAACTCACGCATGAAAGCAGCCACACGTTCGGGGATGGAGCCGAAATAGTGGTCATCCATCTGCTGGTTCTTTGCAGAGTCGTGTCCCATCAGCGTACGGCCTGTCAGCAGCAGGTCGGGACGGGCAGCATATAGTCCTTCGTCAACAAGGAAGTATTCCTGTTCCCATCCGAGGTTTGAAGTAACTTTCTTCACACTGGGGTCGAAATAATGGCAAACATCAGTAGCAGCCACGTTAACAGCATGAAGGGCACGGAGCAAAGGTGCTTTATAGTCAAGTGCCTCACCACTATAGGAAATAAATACGGTAGGGATACAAAGAGTGTCTTCGATAATGAATACAGGACTTGTGGGATCCCATGCAGAGTATCCGCGAGCCTCAAAGGTTGAACGGATACCGCCAGAGGGGAATGAAGAGGCATCAGGCTCCTGCTGAACGAGCAGTTTGCCGGTGAACTCCTCAACCATACCGCCCTTGCCGTCGTGCTCAATGAATGAGTCGTGCTTCTCGGCGGTGCCTTCAGTCAGAGGTTGGAACCAGTGTGTATAGTGTGTAACGCCGTTTTCGGTGGCCCATTGCTTCATACCTTCAGCCACGGCGTCGGCAATCTTACGATCCAGACGTGCACCATTGTCCATTACGTCAATCATCTTCTCATAGACGTCCTTGGGCAGGTACTTGTACATCTTCTCACGGTTAAAGACCTTGCTTCCGAAGAACTTTGCTGGTCTTTCACTTGGTGTTTTTACGTCGAGTGGCTTTTTCTTGAAAGCCTCACCGACAACCTGAAATCTTAATGTTTCCATAATGTGTAGTTTTAATGTGATTTTGTCCAGTTCTCTATTCTCTGTAATGCCTCTTCCGTCTTTTCATGACTTCCGAAAGCAGTAAACCTTACATAACCTTCACCAGCGGGTCCAAAACCGACACCAGGGGTGCAGACTACGTTGGCTCCATAGAGCAGATTCTCGAAAAATTGCCATGAGCCGCTACTGTCAGGAGTGCGCATCCAGATGTAGGGCGCATTCTCGCCACCATATACCTCAAAGCCCAATGCGCGAAGAGTGCTGAGCATCTTGTGGGCGTTCTGCATATAGTAGTCGATGGTGGCTTTTACCTGTTCTTTGCCGTCAGGGGTGTAGATGGCTTCGGCTGCACGCTGACTAATATAGCTGGTACCATTGAACTTCGTACATTGACGACGGTACCACAATGGGTTTAAGGGAATACGCTCGCCCGTAAGTGTTGAGGCTGTCAGGTCTTTGGGCACTACGGTGTAGCCACAGCGGATGCCCGTGAAACCGGCAGTCTTCGAGTATGAGTGGAACTCGATAGCACAACGGCGGGCACCACGTATTTCATAGATGGAGTGCGGGATGTCGTCGTCCTGAATATAAGCTTGATAAGCGGCATCATAGAAAATGAGCGTATCGTTCTTCAGGGCATAGTTCACCCACTTGCGCAATTCTTTCTTTGTGATGACCATACCTGTGGGGTTGTTCGGATAACACAGGTAGATAACATCAACGCGACGGTCGGGAATCTGGGGCACGAAGCCGTTCTCAGCCGTACAAGGCATGTAAATCACGTTCGACCATTTGCCATTCTCTACCGTTCCTGCACGGCCTATCATGACATTCGAGTCGATATATACGGGATAGATAGGGTCTGTGACGCCGATGGAGTTATCCCAGCGGATGAGTTCCTGGATGTTGCCAGTATCGCTCTTTGCTCCGTCGTTAATGAAAATCTCGTCAATGTCAAGGTGGATGCCACGAGGCAGGAAGTCGTTCTTCAGGATGGCTTCACGCAGGAAGTCATAGCCTTGTTCCGGACCATAGCCTCTGAAACCGTCGGCAGTTCCCATTTCGTCGGCAGCCTTGTGCATGGCTTCTACAACAGCGGGACAGAGTGGTTGTGTTACATCGCCGATACCAAGCGAAATAACGTCTGCCTTTGGATGCATCACCTTGAAAGCATTTACTTTCTTGGCAATGTCTGCAAACAGATAGTTGTTTGGCAGTTTCAGGAAATGTTCGTTTACTAATGCCATATGTGTTATATTTCTATTTGTCCGTCAAAAACAAATTCAGCGGGACCTGTCATGTATACATGATTATCGGCTTCACGCCATTCGATAGAGAGTGTTCCGCCATCCATCACGATTTGTGATGTGCGCCCGGTCTGCCCTGTGATAGCTGCTGCAACGGCAGTTGCGCAGGCACCTGTTCCACAGGCTTGTGTAATGCCGCTTCCGCGTTCCCAGACACGGGTTCGTATACTGCCGTCGGGCCTGATATTGGCAAACTCGATGTTGCAGCGTTGCGGGAAAGCGGGATGCTGCTCAAGTATGTGTCCGCTCTCGCCTACCTGCTCCACATTGTCAGTAAAGATCACATAATGAGGATTGCCCATCGAGACGAAAGTGCCATGACCTGGATTGCGTGATTCGATGAACTGCGATTCTTCCTCAAGAACAGGTTTTCCCATATCGACAGTGACACTTTCTACGACACCATCGTTGACAAGCAGGTTTAGTGTCTTGACGCCTGAGAGCGTCAACAGGCGGATTTCTGTCTGCTGCGTGAGCCCGCGTTCATATAGATATTTACCGATACACCTTGACGCATTTCCGCACATCATGGCTTCGCTGCCGTCGGCATTGAAGATGCGCATGGTAAAGTCGGCTTCGGCTACAGACGATTTGCCAATCAGCACCAGACCGTCGGAACCAATCCCTTTATGGCGGTCGCTCCAGCGTCGTGCTGTTTCAGAAGGATCGGGCACTTCATAGAGCATCGTGTTGACGTAGATGTAGTCGTTGCCACAACCATGCATCTTCGTAAAACCGATTTTCCGTGTCTCTTGATTGCTCATTGTCTTACAATTATGATCCTTTTGTTATTACTGGGTGCAAAATTAATGCAAAAAGTTAGAAAGACAAAACAATTCTAAACTTTTTGCATTAATAAAACAAAGCAAACTTTCAATTTGTTATCATTTAAAGCGAATAATATTCCGAATTGTTACTTTAAATAAATAAAACATGCCATTTTGTTATAAATTGTAAGTTTTGCGAATATACTGGTCTACCTTTGTAGCAGTCTGACGTCCGCTGGCCATCGCACGTACCACGAGCGAAGCTCCGTTAGCGGCATCGCCACATACAAACACGTTCTCTGCATACTGAGGATGTTCGGGTTTCAGGAATCCCATGGCCAGCAGTACGAGTTCTGCCTTGATAATCTCGGGTTTGCCTTTCTCTACCATGATGGGACGCCCGCCCTCAGGATTGGGTTTCCAGTCAATCTCCTGCACTTTCACGCCTGTGAGTTTGCCGTCCTTGCCCAGGAATTCGAGGGTGTTGATGTTCCATCGACGCGTACAGCCTTCCTCGTGACTGCTTGTGGTCTTGAGAGTACGAGGCCAGTTAGGCCATGGATTCTGCGGGTCTTCAGGACCTTCAACGGGGCGTGGCATGATTTCAATCTGTGTCACGCTCTTACAACCCTGACGATGAGAAGTACCTATGCAGTCGCTACCTGTATCTCCGCCGCCAATCACGAGTACATTCTTGTCTTTGGCGGTGATGCGTTCGTCTTTCGAGAATTCCATACCTGCCAGTATGCGGTTCTGCTGGCTCAGCAGCTCTAGCGCGAAGTGTACACCTTTCAATTCACGGCCGGGAGCTTTCAAGTCTCTGGCTGTAGGAGTACCGGTGGCTACCACAACAGCGTCGTATTGCTTGGCGAATGCCTCGTCGCATTCGATGGCCTTGCCGTATTCGAACTTAATGCCCTCTTCTTCCAGAAGGTGCAGACGGCGGTCGATGATGGTCTTGTTGAGTTTGAAGTTGGGGATGCCGTAGCGCAGCAAACCGCCGATCGCCTCATTCTTCTCAAACACCGTCACCTCGTAGCCCATCAGGTTCAGGTCGTAGGCAGCTACAAGTCCTGCGGGCCCGGCTCCGATAACAGCCACTTTCTTACCGTTACGCACGATATCGGTGTGTGGCTGGATATATCCTTCGCGGAAAGCAGCCTCGGTGATGGCGCACTCGTCTTCTCGGTTGGTGGTCGGTTCGTGGTTGAAACGGTTCAGCACGCAAGCCTTCTCGCAGAGTGCGGGACAGATACGGCCCGTGAACTCGGGGAAGGGATTTGTGCTGTTCAGCAGGCGATAAGCCAGCTCCCAGTCGCCTTTATACAGAGCGTCGTTCCACTCGGGTGCTTTGTTGCCAAGCGGACAAGCCCAGTGGCAGAAAGGCACGCCGCAGTCCATGCAGCGGCTTGCCTGCAACTTACGTTCGCGGGTGCTCAGTGTTTGCTCCACCTCGCCGAAATCGTGTATTCTATCGTGAATCGGACGGTAGCCCGCCTCTTGGCGGTGTATCTCTAAAAATGCTTTTGGATTTCCCATCGTTATTTGCTTTTTTACCTTTTAACTTTCCGTTTAATAGTCGCGCTGCATATCAGCGATCTTCTGGCGCAGCTTGCTCATCTGTTCCTCCTGGAGCACACGTTTGTACTCGATAGGCACTACCTGGATGAAGTCTTCCACATAGCGCTGCCAATCGTCGAGCATGCGTCCTGCGAGTGCAGAACCTGTGTGCAGATAATGTTGGCGAATCAGTTCCAGCAGTTCCTTGCGCGAAACAGAGTCCTCTACGAGTCCGAGTTCCACCATATCCATGTTGCAGAAGTAGTCGAATGTGTGGTCGGGATCGTAGACATAAGCCACGCCGCCCGACATGCCGGCAGCGAAGTTGCGGCCAGTCTTGCCCAGTACCACCACGCGTCCGCCAGTCATGTATTCGCAGCAGTGGTCGCCGGCACCCTCGATGACGGCGATGGCGCCCGAGTTGCGCACACCGAAGCGCTCGCCCACCTTACCGTTGATGTAGAGCTCGCCCGAGGTGGCGCCATAGAGACCTGTGTTGCCTGCAATGATGTTCTCTTCGGCGTGGAAGTTCTCGCCGCTGCGTACAGGAGGCAGAATCGAGATGCGTCCGCCGCTGAGTCCCTTGCCGAAATAGTCGTTACACTCGCCTTCGAGTTTCAGGTTAACACCTCGAACGGCAAAGGCGCCGAAGCTCTGTCCTGCCGAGCCCTTGAACTTGATGTTGATGGTGCTGTCGGGCAGTCCCTGTTCTCCGTATTTCTTTGCGATGACGCCCGAGAGCATCGTTGTCACGGCGCGGTCTGTGTTGCGGATAGCATAGTCGAGGGTTACCTCTTCTTGCGTATCGATGGCCTTCTTGGCTGCTTTGATTATCTCCTCGTCCTTCACGCCATGAACCTTTGTGAACTCGCCGCGGTCCCAATACAGAGGCTTGTCGGTCTCTGGCTTATGCAGCAGTCGGGCGAAGTCTATTGTCTTCTGTTTGTCTGTGGCGTTTGCGGTGTTCACCTCAATCAGTTCCGTGTGTCCGATAATCTCTTTCAGGCTCTTCACGCCTATTTCAGCGAGGTATTCGCGCACTTGTTCAGCGAGGAAGGTGAAGAAGTTCACCACATACTCGGCACGGCCCTCGAAATGTTTGCGCAACTCAGGGTTCTGAGTGGCTACGCCCATCGGACACGTATTCGTGTTACACTTACGCATCATCACACAGCCCAGGACAATCAGCGGCAGCGTACCGAACGAGAACTCGTCGGCACCAAGTATGGCCATGATGATGACATCCTTGGCAGTCTTCAGCTGACCGTCGGTCTGCAAGCGAACCTGGTTGCGCAGTCCGTTGATAACCAGTGTCTGCTGTGTCTCTGAGAGACCAATCTCGGGCGAGATACCTGCGAAGCGCATAGAGCTGGCAGGACTGGCGCCCGTACCACCCTCGGCACCGCTGATCACGATGAGGTCGGCCTTGGCCTTGGCCACACCGGCGGCAATCGTTCCCACGCCGCTCTCGGCTACGAGTTTCACGCTCACGGCAGCCGTGGGGTTGATATTCTTCAGGTCGAAGATGAGCTGTGCCAGGTCTTCGATGCTGTAGATGTCGTGGTGAGGTGGGGGAGAGATGAGCGAGATGCCGGGGATGGCGTTACGCGTCTTGGCGATGATCTCGTTCACCTTAAAGCCAGGCAGCTGTCCGCCCTCACCGGGCTTCGCACCTTGTGCCACTTTGATCTGTATTTCCTCTGCGTTTACGAGGTATTCGGCAGTCACGCCAAAGCGTCCGCTGGCTATCTGTTTCGTTTTACTGCTCAGGCTCACACCGTCCACCTCCGAGTGGTAGCGTGCGTTATCCTCGCCGCCCTCACCGGTATTCGAGCGTGCACCCAATTTGTTCATTGCCAGCGCCAAAGCCTCGTGGGCTTCGATGCTCAGGGCTCCGAAACTCATGGCGCCCGTCACGAAGTGCTTCACGATGCTCTCTACGGGCTCCACCTCGTCGATAGGTGTGGGTTTTGCAGCCTTCTTCCAGCCGAAGAAGTCGCGTATGAAGATAGGACTGTCTTTCTCGTCCACGATGGCCGACCACTCCTTGAACTTCTTGTAGCTTCCCAGACGGGTGGCCAGTTGCAGGTTGGCGATGGTCTCGGGGTTCCAGGCGTGCTTGATGCCGTCCTTGCGCCATGCAAACTGTCCCTGGTTTTTCAAGAGAGTCTGTTCCTTCGCCTCTTCATGCAGTCGGATGGCGTCGCGCGCAATCTCTTTCAGTCCGATGCCGCCGATGGTGCTCACCTCCGTGCCGAAGTAGCGTCTCAGCAAGTCCTCGCTCAGTCCGATGCTCTCGAAAATCTTCGCACCACGATAAGAGCGGATGGTCGAGATGCCCATCTTCGACATAATCTTCTTCAATCCCTTGTCCACAGCCTTGATATAGTTTTTCTCGGCCGTAGCATATTCCTCCTGAATCTTTCCTTTTTTCACGAGGTCGTCGAGGATGGCGAATGTCATATACGGACAGAGTGCTGAGGCACCGTAGCCCAGCAGCAGCGCTGCGTGCATCGTCTCGCGAATCTCGCCGCTCTCAACAATCAGCGCGGTCTGTACGCGCTTGCCCACGCTGATCAGGTAGTGGTGTACGGCGCTCACAGCCAACAGCGATGGGATGGCAGCGTGCTTCTCATCGATGTCGCGGTCTGTGAGGATGATGTAGTTCACACCCTCGTCGACGCTTGCCTCCGCCGCATGACAGAGGTCGTCGAGCGCTTTGCGCAGTCCCTCTTCGCCCTGCTCCATGTCGAAGAGCATGGCAAGCTTCTGCGTTTTGAATCCTTTGTAGCGTATGTTACACAGAATGTCGAGCTGCGTATTTGTCAGCACGGGCTGGGGCAGTCTCACCATCTTGCAGTTCGAGGCGTCGGGTGTCAGGATGTTGGTACCCACGGCACCGATATACTCCGTCAGACTCATCACCAGCTCCTCGCGGATGGGGTCGATGGCGGGGTTGGTCACCTGTGCGAACTGCTGACGGAAGTAGTTGAACAATACCTGCGGGCGGTCGCTCACCACAGCCAGCGGCGTATCGTTACCCATGGCGGCTACAGGCTCCTGTCCTGCTGTGGCCATCGGTACGATTGTCTTATCGATATCCTCCTGTCCAAAGCCGAACATCACGAGCTTCTGGGCATAGTCGCTTACCGCATTGTCCACCTTGCGGCCGCTCTTCAGCTTCTCCAACTGCACGCGGTTCTCATTCAGCCATTCGCGGTAGGGATGAGCCTTTGCCAACTGCTCTTTTATCTCGCCGTCGTAGTAGATTTTACCCTCTTGCGTGTCGATGAGCAGAATCTTGCCAGGCTGCAGTCGGCCCTTGCTCACCACGTCGCCCGGCTCGAAGTCCATCACGCCCACCTCGCTGGCCACAACCATCATACCGCCTTTGGTGATGGTGTAGCGGCTGGGGCGCAGTCCGTTGCGGTCGAGCATACCGCCAGCGAAACGTCCGTCGCTGAACAGCAGCGCTGCGGGACCGTCCCACGGCTCCATCAGGATAGAGTGATATTCGTAGAATGCCTTCAGGTCTTCGCTGATCGGGTTTTTGTCGTTGAAGCTCTCAGGCACCAGGATGGCCATCGCCTGAGGCAGCGAGAGTCCGCTCATCATCAGGAACTCAAACACGTTGTCGAGGCTGGCGCTGTCGCTCATGCCGTCCTGTACGATGGGACGCAGTGCCTTGATGTCGCCCAGCGCCTCACTGCTCAGCACGCTCTCGCGAGCCTTCATCCATCCGCGGTTGCCGCGAATGGTGTTGATCTCGCCGTTGTGAGCCAGCAGTCGGAACGGCTGAGCCAGTTTCCATTTCGGGAACGTGTTCGTCGAGAAGCGCGAGTGTACCAGAGCCAGTCCGCTCGTGAAGTAGTCGTTCGACAGGTCGGGGAAGTAGCGTCGCAGCTGTCCGCTGGTCAGCATACCCTTGTAGATGATGTTCTTGTTCGACAGCGAGCAGATATAGAAGTCCTCGTTGTCAATGCGGTTCTCAATCTTTTTGCGAACCTTATATAATATGCGTTCAAACACGGGAACGTCCTCATCCGACACGCCCGTCACGAAAATCTGCTTGATGTCGGGCTCCACCTCGCGGGCTCCCGCTCCCAGCACCTCTGGATTGGTAGGCACGGCGCGCAAGTGCATCAGCTGCAGTCCTTCGCGCTCTATCTCCTCTATCATCACGCTCAGAATCTCCTGCTGAGCCTTCTGCTCTTTCGGTAGGAATACCAGTCCTGTGCCGTATTTCCCCTTTTCGGGCACGGGGATGCCCTGCAACAGAATAAACTCGTGGGGAATCTGAACCATGATGCCCGCACCGTCGCCAGTCTTGTCGCGTGTCTCAGCGCCTCGGTGCTCCATGTTCTCCAGCACTTTCAGCGCGTTGTCTACCAGCTCATGGCTCTTGTTGCCATGAATGTTCACCACCATGCCCACGCCGCAGGCATCGTGCTCATACGCTTGTTGGTAGAGTCCTTTTTCTTGGTCTTGATTTTTACACTTTGTCATATTATCCTTGCTTTTTCTATCTTTCTGTTCAAATTTGGCTGCAAAATTATATCAAAATGTAAATATAGGAGAATAGTGGCTTGCTTTTTAAATCTTAAAATCGCCCTCAACTTTCAGTTTGCAACAATCAGCCCCTTTTTTCTTTCAATACGATAAAAACACCCCTCTATATCCCGCCCTCAACTTTCAATCTGTTATTTGAATGTCTGTCAAACACTCTCGCTGCATCCTTTTGCCTCTACTTTTTCTGTCTGAGTGTGTAGACGCATTTTGCTGCAGTTGTTGCAGTGTTGCAGTTCAAATCATGAAGTGTAAAAAGTGAAAAATTAATACTATATATTATATATATTATATATATATAAATATATAGACATATTTTTTAGGGTACGGCAGTCTTGCAAACAACTGCAACACTGCAACAACTGCAGCAAATACGTCCGAAGTCCCAGGGGCAAAGTGAGCCAGTTTGCTCGGAGTAAAGTGAGGGTTTCATTTATCGAACCCCCGACTTTCCTCAGAGTTTAATTCTTTTGATTTATTAGGTTCGTCACCGCCTTCGCCATATCATCTTTTTCCCCTTTCTTACTCTCAGCAACGAACGGAATGTTCTCTTTTGATAATGATTATAAGGATAAAGATTGGTTTGATATGACAAAGCTTTTTGCTGAAATTTGCATCTTTTTCGAATGAATAACCGCCAATGTGATAATCTGTAGTTTTTCGGCGCTAATTTGTTATAAATCGTAAGCAAAACAAAAGTAAATGGTTTTGAACTGTTAGATTGTGTGCGTTTTAACGTACAAACTGAAAGTTATATGCTTGATATTCTGACAAAATGTACTACTTTTGCAGCAGAAAGCTTTCAAAGTGTAAGCCAAAAGGCTGTAATAGTATTAATAAGGTAATAAAGAGAAGACAGGTATGAAAAGAATCGAAGCAATCATCCGTAAGACCAAGTTTGAGGATGTAAAGGAGGCATTGTTGCAGTCGGATATCGACTGGTTTGAATACCACAACGTGCATGGTATCGGCCAGAGCCGCGAGGAACGTATCTACCGCGGCGTGCAGTACTCTACCGACGTGATAGAGCGTGTGGCACTGACCATTGTGTGCCGCGACCAGTTTGTGGAGCCTACGGTGAAGGTGATACTGAGTGTGGCTCACACGGGTGAGGTTGGCGATGGTCGTATCTTCGTGAGCGATATGATTGACACTTGGAGTATTCGCACGGGTGAAAACGGCGACACCGTTCTGAGAGACAAGAAGTGATGTGAATAGGTAAGAAGGTAAAAAGGTAAAAAAAGTAAGAAGATTATGAACGAAATTGGATTATCACTCGATACTGTATGGATGTTGTTGGCAGCCATGTTGGTTTTCTTCATGCAGCCTGGTTTTGCGCTGTGTGAGGCTGGTTTTACACGAGGCAAGAACACGGCCAACATCCTGATGAAGAACTTTGTGGACTTCATGTTCGGCTCGCTCTTGTTTTTCTTCCTCGGCTTCGGCTTCATGTTCGGCAGCGAGGGTGCCGGTTTTATCGGCATGCCTAACTGGGGTGACCTGAGTTTCTATAAGGGCGACCTGCCCGTTGAGGGCTTCCTGATTTTCGAGACGGTGTTCTGTGCCACGTCGGCCACAATCGTGAGCGGCGCCATGGCCGAGCGTACCAAGTTCTCGATGTATCTGGTCTACAGCGCTGTGATCTCGCTGTTCATCTATCCCATCGAGGGACACTGGACATGGGGCGGTGGCTGGCTCTGCAACGACGCTGCCGACAGCTTTATGATGACCACCTTCGGCGACGTGTTCCACGACTTTGCCGGTTCTGCTATCGTACATAGCGTGGGTGGTGTGCTGGCTCTGATTGGTGCCATCGCGCTCGGTCCCCGTATCGGCAAGTATGCCAAGGACGGCAAGAGCCGCGCTATTCCCGGTCACAACCTGACAATGGCAGCCCTGGGCGTCTTCATCCTCTGGCTGGGATGGTTCGGATTCAACCCCGGTTCTCAGCTGGCTGCCTCTGGCGAGGTGAACCGTGTGGCTATCTCACACGTGTTCCTGACCACTAATTTGGCTGCTGCTGCGGGCGGTGTGGCTACGATGTTCCTCACATGGTGGAAGTATGGCAAACCGTCGCTCTCTCTGACGCTGAACGGTGTACTGGCCGGTCTTGTGGGCATCACGGCTGGTTGCGACCTCGTATCGCCTGTTGGTGCCGTGGTGATAGGTTTTGTCTGCGGACTGGTGCTGGTTTACGCCATTGAGTTCATCGACCACAAGCTTCACATCGACGACCCCGTGGGTGCTTCTTCTGTACACGGCGTGTGTGGTATTCTTGGCACTCTGATGACTGGTCTGCTCTCTACCTCTAACGGCGCCTTCTATGGTGGCGGCTGGGGATTCTTCGGCGCTGAGCTCTTCGGTATCCTCGTGATCGACCTCTGGGCTGCCGCTTGTGGACTGGCTCTTTTCTACGGTATCAAGAAACTGCACGGACTGCGCGTTGGTGCGCGTGTTGAGGAGGAAGGTCTCGATATCTACGAGCATGGTGAAAGTTGCTATAACTAAATAAGTTTTTTTTAAGTGTGTTTTATTTGGAAGGTATGAAAAAGATTGTTTTATTTGCCATGGGTCTGGTTGCGTGTGCAACCACCCATGCACAGGAGACGGAAAGTGTAGAGACAACCGTAGCGGCGGACGTTGTGAGCCAGTATATCTGGCGTGGTCAGGACTTGGGAAGCGTGTCGCTCCAGCCAACACTCGGCATCGGCTATAAGGGCCTGAGCCTCTCGGCGTGGGGCAGTGTGGGCCTCTCAGAGCCTGCCGACACAAAGGAGTTTGACCTGACGCTCGCTTACACCGCTGGCGGTTTCAATGTCGGGCTGACAGACTATTGGTTCAACGCTGGTCTCGACCCCGAGGGCCGCTACTTCAAGTACGACGCCCACGGAACGAACCACGTGTTTGAGGCCAACATCGGTTACGACTTCGGAGTGGCCAGTCTGCAGTGGTATACTAATATTGCCGGCAACGACGGCGAAAACAAGGACGGCAAACGGGCCTACAGCAGTTATGTTGAAGCTACTGTTCCATTCAAACTTGCCACGGTTGACTGGGCTGCTACGGCCGGTGCCGTCCCCTTCGCCACCACGTTCTACGGAACAACGGGATTCGCGGTGACCAATCTCTCGCTGAAGGCAACGAAAGATATTAAAGTCACCGATACGTTCTCGATACCTATCTTCGGACAGGTTGTAGCAAATCCTTGTTCGCAGAAGGCATACCTGGTTCTTGGTTTTACGCTGCAACCTTAATCTAGCCAGGTGTGACTGCCCCACCCATCCATCCGTTTGCAATCAGATGGGTGGGCTTTTTTTTGTGTCGTTTTTTCCGTTAAGGGAAGCAGCTTGTTATTGTTCTTGCACATTCAAGGTACAAGAAATTGCAAAAATAAGCAATAATTATTGCTTTTTTGAATATTCTTTTCGTTATATGTCTATTTTTTTGTACTTTTGCACTTGATTCTCAAAGTCGTAAGACTCAGAATTTAAGCATTGAACCGACCGATAAACCAAAACTCGAAAAGGTTTGATATGAGCACATTGTCTAATGTGGAAACTCGACGAGGCGAGGCTAAACCTCCATGTGTCAGGCTTACCCCTGATACCATCCCCGATGCGATCAGCTCAAAGACAGGGGTGTCGGTGAGATATGCGCCAGAAGGAAATAAGAGGTGGTATGTGTTTCGTGCTTCATACCGAAGGGAAGATAAGGCGTTTGACATGATCGTTGAAGACGGAACCTATTGCTATATTGCCAAGCGCTATGTGCGCAAAACCGACAAACAAGGTAAAGACAAACGAGTACTCGAGGCGCTGATTCCGAACCTTCTGTTTGTCTATACCACAGAAGACAAAGCCAAGGAATATATCAAGGGCACTCCCGAACTCTCCTTTCTCACATATTACTATAATCACTTCGAACTGGATGAAGACTCAAAGAATCCTCCACTGACTATTCCATGTCGTGAAATGGAGAATTTCATCTGTGCCACCTCTAATAAGAGCGAGCATCTGATGTATGTTAAGGAAGAACAATGCCATTTCAAGGGAGGCGAGACCGTAAGAGTCATTGACGGTCTGTTCAAAGGGGTGGAAGGAAAGGTGGCAAGAGTGTCGGGACAACAGCGTGTAATCGTTTCTATAACAGCCGTAGGCCTGGTATCGACAGCATATATCCCCAGCGCTTTTATTATGGAAATCTGAAAGTAGGTATATTGTATAACAAGTGCTCTAAGTAAAGGGAAATCATGTCCACGGTAAACAGAGTAGTTAAGAATACATTATTCCTTTATGCACGTATGGGAACATCAATTGTTGTTTCCGTATTGACTACTCGTATTCTGTTGGATGCTTTAGGCGCATCTGATTATGGACTCTATAATGTGGTTGCTGGTGCATTGGCTATGTTGGGTTTCCTTAGTGCTTCTATGAGTACAGCCTCCTTGCGTTATATGAGTTATGCAGAGGGAAAGGGAGATATTACCGCCATACAGACAGTCTTTAATTCCTCAGTTCGTCTGCATCGTATGTTGGCTTTGTTGGTTTGTGGACTGTATATCATAGCTGGCTTCTTTTTATTTAATGGTATTCTTAATATCCCGAGTGGTAGGGAAACAACGGCCATGATTGTTTATGGGTGTTTGATTTTCAGTACCGTATTTTCAATTACTATAACGCCTTATGATGCTGTTCTGAATGCTCATGAGAACATGTTTTTTTATTCACTTGTAGGAATAATAGACGTGTTCTTGAAACTGACAATCGCTGTATTAATATCATATTCAGACTATGACAGATTACTTTTTTATGGACTGTTGATGGCTGGAGAGTCGTGGTTGTTGCGATTCATTACTAAATGCTACTGCGATAGGACTTATCCTGTATGTAGAGCAAAAAGTATAAAGGGACATGATAATGAGATCTTGAAGAAAATGGCATCTTTTGCAGGCTGGAACATGCTGAATATTTGTGCTGGGATGATTTCACTTTATGGTATGACTATTGCGATAAACCATTTCTTTGGGACTCTATTGAATGCAGCATTGGGAATAGCTACACAACTGCAAGGGGCGTTGATGGGCGTTTCTGGTAATATGTCAAAGGCATTGACACCAGTCCTTGTCAAAAAGGAAGGAGCAAACCAAAGGCACCAAATGCTTGAGATTTCATACGCAGGCTGTAAGTTCTCATTTCTCTTATTCTCCTTTTTTGCACTTCCTATATTGTTCTCTATGCCTGTCGTGTTGCAATTGTGGCTAAAGGAAGTGCCTGAGTGGACTGTTCTGTTTTGCATGTTATGGTTCGTTTCTGGGCTTATTGAGCAATTGTATCATTTCTTGTATCAGGCTATTCAGGCAGAAGGAAACATCAAGCGGTTTAATATTTGTAGTTCGATAGCAAACATTATTCCAATTATATTGACATGTGTTGAATTTCAATTTGGCTTTCAGCCATATTGGGCAATTCTTAATTGGATAATCTTCCGTATTATGGTAGATGGAATAATTTATATTTATTTCGCACACAAACTTATTGGTTTATCTGTTTTAAGATGGATCAAGTATGTGTTAATCCCATGTTTGGCTTCATTTGTTTGCATATCATGTATTTATTGGAGAATCCGTCCACAGGTTTCTGATAGCCTGTTGGTACAACTTTCATTACTCATAATTATGTTTATCATAAGTCTACCTGTGTATTGGTATGTTGCATTGTCACGAAATGACAGACATGTATTTTCTTCAATTGTTACAAATATGAGAAGTAGGAAGTCTTTATACTAAATGCTATTGGTAGCTTTGTTAATGGAAAATATTGATTTCCTATATAGTTTTATTTTATGTGTTGTTTTTGCAATAGCCAATTTTTTAAAGTTGGGTATGCGAAACAAAACATACGTTCTTCCGTCAACATTCTTTGCTTTGATGTGGGGATTGACTTCTTTGGGAGGATTTCTATATTCGAATCTGTTGGTTGGTGTTACCGACTATTATAATGGTGCTGATTATCTTCAGGAAATAAGTTCTTACCAATTAATGATATTGATTGTTGTCTTTTCAGCATTCCTATTAGCTCGATTTAAGCGAAGAAAAGTTGCAGTTAAGGTAACGGCGAATTTTGGTAGTGCAGATATTGTATCCATTAGACGTAAGATGCGATGGGTTCTATATCTTTTTTTTGCCATTGGAATGTATCGACTGGTTTCTGTTGTATCGGTAACTGGTTGGGATTATTCTGCAATGAGATCATATTATATTGATTCTCGTTCGCATTTTAGTTTTTTTGACTCCAATGTAATCCGTATTGGTAGTTATCTGTGCCAGTTTGCTGTATTCTATATCTGTATTCTAGGTATGGAAACTGCATTACAAGGTATTCGTTTGAAAAAATTTATTCGGGAGTTCCTTTTGTTTATACCATTCCAGATGTCGTTTGGCGGACGTTTGTTCATCCTTTCTTTCTTCGTTCCTTTTATTTTTTCCTATCTTCTTACATATTCAATAGCAGTAATAAGGGATAAGGATAAAAAGATAGATAGGAAGTTTTTGTTGGTCCTTGCTTCGCCAATAATAATGCTTGTTGTTGTACAGATTCTGAAGATGAATGAGACAATAAACATGAAAACGATAGAGGCTTACTCATCTGAAATTTTCTATACTTCTACTTCCTATATACACATGAATGAGCTATGGGGTAGTCTGCCACCCGAATATTCGTTGGGATATGGCCTGAATTGTTTAGGTATTGGCTCGTCTGTATATAATCATATTATTGAAATGTGGAATGTTGTGTATAACCCTGCATCAGTATGTGTGCCTTCTATGATACCACAGGTATTCCTTGACTTTGGAAAGTGTGGTAGTCTTGTATTTTTCTTTATCGTTTTCTATATGATAGAAGAAAAGGCCATAGTTTGCTTGAAGAATCTTACAACAAGGAATATGCTGCTTATTATCCTGCTTTGTCAGACAACATATCAAACAGCAAGCTCAAGTGCTTTTGACTGTTTGCGTGCTTTTATCGTAGGATATGTAGCTTTGGTACTTTTTGTACAGATGACCCAGTTGAAATCCTTATAATTTTTTTGCTTATAATGATCAATTCTATATTCATACATAACATTATAAAGATTATATATGTTAATTTCCATTTCTTGCCATTCAGACAAGCAATAAAGTTTCCTATTGACGTTTATGGCAAACTACGGGTTGTAGGTAATAGTGGAAAATTGTGTATAAATGGAACTGTTAGACCAGGAATGATAAAACTTGGATCACAAGGACGTGATATGTTTCCACTCGATCCTGTTATTCTTGATATCAGAGGGAGTCTTTGTTTCAATGGCTCTTTCTATATAGGTTGTGGTAGTACAATAAGGGTAGAGCCTGGGGCAAATATGTCGATAGGGGCAAAATCGAGATTCGGTGCTCAGTCGATTCTGTTCTGTGAGGACAATATAAAAATCGGTTCACAGGTTGGAGGCTCATGGAGATGCCAGTTGATGGATACAGACAGACATGAAATCATGAATCTGAATACAGGAACGATATCTCCTTCGCACAAGCCAATAGTAATAGGCGACAATGTATGGATTGGGAATAATGTTTGTATTAACAAAGGAACTGTAATCCCTGATAACACAATCGTTGCCTCCAATTCTTTCTGTAATAAGAACTATTCAGATGTGGCACCATTTTCTGTTCTTGGAGGTATCCCGGCTAAAGTCGTATCATCAGGCAAACAAAGAGTATGGTAACAATAGCAGTCCTCATAACCTGTCATAATCGTAAGGATACTACATTGTCGTGTCTTGGCAGACTATTCTCTATCAGGAAGGATATTGATGTCTATTGTGTCGATGACAATTCAACTGATGGTACTGCAGATGCTATTCGTGAAAATTTTCCTCAGGTGAATCTCATTCGTGGAGATGGCAATCTTTTCTGGTGCAGAGGAATGAGGAAAGCATGGGTTGAAGCATCAAGAAGTAGGGATTATGATTTCTATTTCTGGCTTAATGACGACCTTCTTCTCTATGACGACAGCTTCGATGAAATGCTAGAATGTAGTAGAATCATGGAGCATAAGGCTGTAATAGCCGGCTTAGTACAGGAAACAACAACCAGGCAAGTTGTATATGGTGGTTATGATAAATCCAAGCATCTTATACCTGCTAATGGTGAGTTGAACGAGGTTTGTCGTTTGAATGGCAACTTCGTTCTTGTACCCAAATATGTATTTGAGAAGAATGGTTTATTTGATCCTGTATATCATCATGACTTGGGTGATGTAGCCTATGGTTATGAGACTCATAAGAACGGGCTTCATGTATGCACATCAAGAAAATATATAGGATGTACGGATGCTGCATTACAACGTGGGAATCCAAGGATACGCCTTAATGGTGTATCGGTAGTTAAAAGATTCAACAAACTATATTCTCCTTTAGGAAGTAATCCGTTCATCACATTCCATTATCTCAATAGATATGAAGGAGTGTTCAAAGCTGTATTGTTCTTTATTTACGTTCATGTTATAAATCTTCTGCCAGATTGTATCTGGTCAAGAATCTCTCGATCATGAAAATTCTCTCATTCGTATCTTCTCTGGATTTGGCATGTGGTGGTCCATCCCGTAGTGTTCCTATGCTCGTCAAGGGACTGGCTGAGCTAGGTGTGGATATCACTCTTATGACGATCCGCTCTAAAGACATGAATACGCATGCGCTTGAAGGAACTACAGCAAAACTGAAGGTACTTGAACCTTCTTTCTCGAAGAAGGATATTGCAAAATATCTTGCAGATGAGAAGTTCGAACTGATTCAGATTCAGAGTATGTGGGATTTGCCTTATCATAAGGTGATGGTTGAGGCTCGCAGATTAGGTATTCCGTATGTCGTCACTCCTCGAGGCATGCTTGAGCCTTGGAGTCTATCACAGAAGAAATGGAAAAAGATATTGGCTTGGTGGCTGTACCAGCGTAAGGATGTGCAGAAATCTGCCTGTATCTTTACTACGGCTAAGATGGAGGCAGAACATGTGAGTGAACTCGCTATCACGACCTGTAAGGCAGTTATTCCAAATGGTATAGAAACAAATGCTTATCCATGCAAGACGTCTATTGATGTTGTTAAGAAGCAAGTGCTGTTTCTTAGTCGCATACATGTAAAGAAGGGTATAGAAATCCTATTTGATGCTTGGAAACGTATTCATTCTGATTTTTCTGACTGGCAGTTGCTTGTTGTAGGTAATGGCGAGGCAGAATATGTTCATAGTTTAGAGATGAATGTGGAAAGTTTAGGGTTGAAAAATAGTATCAAGATTCTTCCGCCTGTATTTGGAGAGGCTAAGATAAAGCTTTATCAGGAGTCTGCCCTTTTCTGTTTGCCTTCGTTTAGCGAGAGTTTTGGAATGGTGATAGCTGAAGCGATGTCGTGCGGAACGCCTGTTGTAACTACAACAAACTGTCCTTGGAAAACACTTAATGAGACAAAGACGGGTTGGTGTATTGGCCTTAGTGTGGATAATCTTGAACATACACTTCGTGAGGCTTTGAACATGAGTCCTACTGTTCTCTATGATATGGGACAAAGAGCAAGCAAACTTATCTATGATAACTTTGGCTACCGAAGCGTTACTCGTAAGACTTTACACCTTTATGAGTGGTTACTGAATGGTGGTGAGAAGCCGGAATTTGTATTAAAGTGAAATAAAGATATATGGTATTTGGAAAGGATAATGTACTTGACAAGAAGGACAATACGAAAAGAATTCAAGAGATTGACATGGCTAAAGGATTATTAATCCTTCTTATGGTGGCTTTCCATCTTGGATTGTTTAATGCAAAGTATCCTCATGCGTGTCAAATAGTATATGCATTCCACATGTCTGGCTTTCTGTTGATTAGTGGTTACTTGTTTTCTGTGAATAGAGAGCCTAAAAAGTTTTTAAAAAGTATATATGGTATTGTGGTGCCATATATTGCCTTTGAGATCGTATATCTGTTGGGATTAGGCATGTTTGGAAAATTCATTGGAGCCTCTAACACCTTTGATGGTGGAGTGCTAACTCTGTTGAGTAAGATCGCATTTTTGCCTTCTGGCACTTACTGGTATTTACATACAATGGCTATCTGTTTGACGATCTATTATATAGTTAATCGTTATGTAATGAAAGGATTGTCTGGCATTCTGATTTCATCTATCATCCTGTATACTTTGTCTGTTGGAATACCAGGTTTTAAATGGGGAGACATAATCTATTTTATAATAGGTATTCTATTTAGAAATGCGAATTTTGAAATAAATGAGAAATTAAAGTCGCCGATATCATTATTGTGTTTTGTTTTGATTATTATATTTGCCAATGACATTTCAAGATGTTCTATTCCAGGCATTGGACTAACTCTTACATTTCTAGGCTTTATTTTTGATTTGAAAGATAGAATACCGAAGTGTATATCCAATTATATATCGTATATAGGAAGGAATTCTCTTGCTATTGTACTTTTCTCTCCGTTGTTTACAGTTGTTGCAAAGGTATGCGCTCCGTTCTTTGCCTTTGATGGCACAAGAATTATTGGGACGATATGCTGTTTGTCGATGATAGTTACACTATGTCTGTTTTGTGCAATATTGTTTGACAGGTCATCGTTATCTCGTATTATTGTTGGAAAGAATATATACTCTAAACTATAAACCAAAGGACTAAATACATTTATTGAATTTGTATATGACTAAAACAAAAATCGATTTGTCAAAATATGAGAATCACTTGGGGCGGAAGCATCAGATGATTCGTCTTTTGTGGAATATCACTTGGGCATTGTGTGCAAGGTGGCTGCCTAGGAGTGTTGGTAAGGGCTGGAAAAATTTCCTTCTTCGTCTCTTTGGGGCAAAGATTGCAAAAACGGCTCATGTATATAGTTCTGCAAAGGTATATTATCCACCTTTCCTCACGATGGGAGAGTATGCTTGTCTTGCCGGTGATGTTGAATGCTATAATGTGGCTCCTGTCACAATCGGAGCTAACACTACGGTATCTCAAGGGACGTATCTCTGTACAGCCAGTCATGATGTCACAAATCCTTTAAATCCGCTCATAACGGCTCCTATCGTTATCGAGGACCAGGCATGGATATGTACTAAAGCGTATGTTGGCATGGGCGTTACGATTGGTCGAGGTGCCGTTGTTGGTGCTACGGCAAGCGTATATAAAGATGTGGAACCTTGGACAATTGTTGGCGGTAATCCTGCTAAGTTCATAAAAAAGAGGGAGATTATAGAAAATGCTTGATATTACAACCATAATCCTCACATATAATGAGGAACTTCATATAAAACGTTGTCTGGATATTATATGTCCTGTCGTCAAGGATGTTTTTGTGATAGACTGTTTCTCTGAGGATAGGACAGTGGAAATTGCCCAATCCTATGCTAATGTTCATGTTCTTCAGCATGAATGGCCTACAACAAAACATGCGGGACAACTTAATTGGGCATTGGAGAATGCTCCTATCACCACTAAATGGGTGATGAGATTGGATGCTGACGAGTATCCTATGAAGGATTTGGTAGAGGAAATGCAGCAAAAAATCCCTTCACTTGGTGATGAAATTACGGGAATTGTGCTAAAAAGAAGGCATATTTTCATGGGGAAATGGATGAAAGGAGGTATTTATCCTGTAAAGCTTCTTAGAATCTTCCGCTACAGAAAGGCGATGTGCGAGCGGAGGTTTATGGATGAACATATCCAGTTGCTTGAGGGAAAGAGTGTGGAGTTTGAACATGATTTCTGTGATCATTCACTGATAAATATCTCAGAATATTGCAAGAAACACATAAATTATGCATATAGTGAGGCTACTCAGGTGTTGAATGAGATGTATCATCTTACGGGAAGTGCGTCTGATAATATAACACATCTTGGGAAACAGGCGGAAAAAAAGCATAGGATAAAATGCAAATATAACAGGCTGCCACTCTTTTGGCGCTCGTTTGCATACTTCGTTTACCGTTACTTCCTACGAGGCGGATTCCTTGACGGAAAGGAAGGATTCATTTTTGCTTTCATTCAAGGTTGGTGGTATCGCACGCTCGTAGATGTGAAGGTTCTTGAGGTAATGAAGTGGATGAAAGCCAATCATTTGGATGCTAATTCTCCAGAAGGCAGACAAGCACTGAAGCAATATATCAAGGATCATTGGGGAATCGTCTTGTCGTCAAGAGGCTCCGTCTGAATATCGTAATTTTGTGATTAATATCATTTCTGTTTTAACTAACTGTATATCAGTTTGTTTGGTAAGGTGGTCTCAAAGGTTTTGAGGTCACCTGTTTTACTTTTTCCCCAATGTTTAAAAGGAACTGATGAGGAGGCCTTTCGAGGTAGCCTTCGCCTTTTTATGTGTATAGGTCTAAAGTGCTGTTTGTGTGTAGGCCGTGTTTCGGATTGAAAGGTTTTTAAATGAAAATGGTTGCGAATTGAAAGGTTTTTGGTTCTAAAAACTTACAATCTGAAAGTTGGCCGCATTTTTAACACTCAAAATATAAATGTTCACGCGCGTATTATTCCGAAATGCTGTACCTTTGCAGTCCATAGAAACGATTGTTTTATGGAGACAAAGTACATTTTTATCACCGGAGGTGTAGCCTCTTCACTGGGAAAAGGCATTATCTCAGCCTCGCTGGGAAAACTCTTGCAAGCAAGAGGCTACAGGATTACCATCCAAAAATTCGACCCCTATATCAATATCGACCCAGGCACGCTGAATCCCTACGAGCACGGTGAGTGCTACGTGACGGCCGATGGTATGGAAACAGATCTCGACTTAGGACACTACGAGCGATTCACTGGTATCGAGACCACGCGCGACAACAGCGTAACTACAGGGCGTATCTATCTGAGCGTCATCGAACGCGAGCGCCGAGGCGACTACTTGGGAAAGACCATTCAGGTGGTGCCTCATATCACCGACGAGATTAAGCGCCGTATACTGATGAACGCCACCAAGCAGGATCTCGACTTCGTCATTACCGAAATAGGCGGTACCATCGGCGACATCGAGAGTCAGCCCTTCCTCGAGGCTATTCGCCAGCTGCGCTGGGAGCTGGGTCCCCAGAGGGCGCTGAACGTCCATCTCACCTATGTGCCCTATCTGGCTGCCGCTGGCGAGCTGAAGACAAAACCTACCCAGACCAGCGTGAAGCAGCTGCAAGGACTGGGCATACAGCCCGAAGTGCTCGTACTGCGCACAGAACACAACCTGAACGACGATATAAAAAGCAAGGTGGCCCACTTCTGTAACGTCGACTCAAAAGCCGTTATTCAGAGTCAGGATCTGCCGTCAATCTATGAAGTACCTGTAAACATGCAGCGACAGGGCCTCGATGCTATCATCCTCAAGAAGATGGGCCTCGAGCCGGGAAAGACACCCGAACTGGGACCCTGGCGCTCGTTCCTCGAGAGAAGGAAAAAAGCTACTAAGGAAATGAAGATTGCCCTTGTGGGCAAGTATGACCTGCAAGACGCCTACAAGAGCATTATCGAGAGTCTTGCACACGCTGGAACCTACAACGATCGCAAGGTGAAGGCCGTGTTTGTGAACAGTGAGGAAATTACCCGTGAGAACATTGCAGAGCGACTGAGCGGCATGGCGGGAGTTGTCATCTGCCCAGGCTTTGGCACGCGAGGTATTGAAGGCAAGATCATTGCCGCCGAATATACCCGCACGCATGACATTCCTACATTCGGTATCTGTCTAGGCATGCAGATGATGGTCATCGAGTTCGCACGTAACGTGCTGGGTTATAAGGATGCCAACAGTGCCGAGATGAACCCCAAGACGCCCCACAACGTGATTGACATGATGGAGGAGCAGAAGAACATCACCCAGATGGGTGGTACGATGCGACTAGGCGCTTATGAGTGTGAGCTCGTGACTGGTAGTCGCACATGGGAGGCTTATGGCGAAGAGACGCTCATCAAGGAACGCCATCGTCACCGCTATGAGTTTAATAATAAGTATCAGGAGGAGTTTGAGAACAAGGGCATGAAATGTGTGGGCATCAATCCCGCATCCGACTTGGTGGAGATTGTGGAGATTCCCGATATGAATTGGTATATCGGTACTCAGTTCCACCCAGAATACTCGTCAACGGTGCTTAATCCACACCCCCTGTTTATGTCGTTTGTGAAGGCTGCAATTGAGCAAGAGCAGTCTCGAATGAAATTCAAAGCATGTATCGATGGAGCAACTGAAGCATGAATGTGGCGTGGCCATGATTCGCCTGCTCAAGCCGCTGAGCTATTATGAGCAGAAGTATGGCACGTGGCGATACGGGCTGAACAAGCTCTACCTGATGATGGAGAAACAGCACAACCGAGGCCAGGAAGGCGCTGGTGTCGGTTGTGTAAACCTCAACGCTCCTGCCGGCGAGGAATATATGTTCCGCGAGAAGGCGGAAGGTAAGGATGCCATTACCGAGATATTCAAACGGATATCCCACCCGTCAGCCGATGGCAGTTCGCCGCAAGCCGGAGAGCAACCGGCGTTTGCAGGTCAACTCTATATGGGGCATCTGCGCTACTCCACAACGGGTAAGAGCGGATTGCAATATGTGCATCCATTCCTGCGTAGAAATAACTGGCGAGCAAAAAACCTCTGTCTGTGTGGTAATTTCAATATGACCAACATTGACGAGGTTTTTTCTTTTCTGACAGCTCAGGGACAGTCGCCCCGTATCTATGGCGACTCGTACATCACGCTGGAACTGATGGGCCATCGCCTGGATCGTGAGGTGGAGCGCCTGTTTCAGGAAGCTCAGGAGCAAGGTTTACAGGGCACAGATATCACCGACTATATAGACAACCATGTGGAGATGGGCAACGTGCTGAAGACCACGATGAAGCATTTCGATGGCGGCTACGTGATGTGTGGACTCACAGGCAGCGGCGAGATGTTTGCAGTGCGCGATCCTTGGGGCATACGTCCTGCGTTCTGGTATCAGGACGACGAAGTGGTGGTGCTGGCATCAGAGCGCCCCGTCATTCAGACCACCTTCGACCTTCAGGCCGAGGATATCAAAGAGCTGAAGCCAGGGCAGTCGCTCATCGTGCGTAAGAGTGGCGAGATAGTCCAGCAGCAGATCATGCCTGCCAGGCAGTTGAGCGCCTGCAGCTTTGAGCGCATCTACTTCAGTCGCGGTTCCGATCGTGACATCTACTTGGAACGTAAGCGTTTGGGTGAGCAACTTACGCCTGCCATCATGCAGGCCATCGACAGCGATGTGGCACATACGGTGTTCTCATATATCCCCAACACCGCCGAAGTGGCCTTCCACGGCATGACCGACGGGGTGAGAAGGCTGAATCAGGAAGTGCGCATTGAGAAGGTGGTGTGGAAAGACATCAAACTGCGCACTTTCATCACAGAAGGCAATGAGCGTAACGACCTTGCTGCCCATGTTTACGACATCACTTATGGCTCGCTAGTACCCTATGAGGACAATCTGGTCATCATCGATGACTCGATAGTGCGTGGCACAACGCTGCGAGAGAGCATCTTCAAGATCCTCGACCGTCTGCATCCCAAGAAAATCGTCATGGTGTCGAGCTCGCCGCAGATACGTTATCCAGACTACTATGGCATTGATATGTCGCGTTTGGAAGAACTCTGTGCTTTCCGTGCCGCCATTGCGCTGATAAAAGACCGGGGCTTGGAACAAGTGATAGCCGAGACGTATAGGGCCTGTAAGACTGAGCCCACGACAAAGAACCATGTGCGGGCCATCTATGCCCCGTTTACTGTTGAAGAGATTAACCGCAAGATTGTTGAAATGCTGCGCCCCGATGGCATGCAAGCTCCTATCGAGCTGGTTTATCAGAGCATCGAGGGGCTGCACGAGGCTTGTCCGAACCATCCTGGCGACTGGTATTTCACGGGTCATTATCCCACCAATGGTGGTATCCGCCTCTGTAATGGGGCTTTTGTGAATTATGTTGAGAATGTATTGAATTTACAATTGTAATAGTATATATGAGAGAAGCAAAACTGATACTTGACGATGGCAGTCAATTCTGCGGCTGGTCGTTTGGCTATGAAGCCGGAACGACTGGCGAGGTGGTGTTTAATACAGCCATGACGGGCTATCCTGAGAGTTTGACAGATCCCAGCTATGCTGGACAGATACTGGTGACGACCTATCCGCTGATAGGCAACTACGGCGTACCTGATACGGGTATGGAAGAAAACGGTCTTCCACTTTTTATGGAGAGCGACCGCATTCATGCCAAAGCGCTGGTGGTGGCTGACTATAGCAAGACTTATTCACACTGGAATGCAAAGGAGTCGCTTGATGCCTGGCTGAAACGCGAAGGTGTGCCTGCCATCACTGGCATTGATACCCGAAGACTTACTAAGTTGCTGAGAGTGCATGGTGTAATGATGGGAAAGATTGTGTTGGAAGACTCAGAGAGTGTGCTGCCATCAGAGGACTATGGTTCCGTGAACTGGGTTGAGAAGGTGAGCTGCACGGAAGTGATTACCTATCAGCCAGAAGGTGAAAAGAAACATCGCGTGGTGCTGGTAGATTGCGGCGTGAAGGCAAATATCATACGCTGTCTTATCAAGCGCGGCATCGAGGTGGTGCGTGTGCCTTGGGACTATGATTTCAATAAATTGGATTTCGATGGCCTTTTCCTGGCTAACGGCCCTGGCGATCCTGAGCGTTGCGAGAAGACGGTGGCCAATATCCGTACCTTCCTGAACAGCAAAGAGGTGCGGCCGTGTATGGGTATTTGTCTTGGCAACCAACTTCTGGCAAAAGCAGCTGGCGCGAAGACCTACAAACTGAAATACGGTCACCGTTCACACAACCAGCCTGTGCAAAAGGTTGGTACTACACAGTGCTTCATAACCTCGCAGAACCATGGCTATGCGGTTGATGATTCCACACTGCCCGGAGATTGGAAGCCTTTGTTCGTGAACATGAACGACGGTTCTAACGAAGGCATCTGCCACAAGTCAAATCCATGGATGTCTGCGCAGTTCCATCCTGAAGCTTGCTCGGGGCCTGTAGATACAGAGTTTTTGTTTGATGAATTTGTAAAAATGCTAGGATGATGGAGAAAAAAGAAATAAAGAAGGTTTTGCTGCTTGGTAGCGGCGCTTTGAAGATAGGGCAGGCGGGTGAGTTTGACTACAGTGGTGCTCAGGCACTGAAGGCTCTGAAGGAAGAAGGTATACACTCGGTGCTCATCAACCCTAACATTGCCACCGTACAGACTTCTGAAGGTGTGGCCGACACGGTTTACTTCCAGCCTGTGAAGCCCGATTTCGTGGAGCGTGTCATAGAAAAGGAACGGCCTGATGGCATTTTACTCTCGTTTGGTGGACAGACGGCACTCAATTGCGGCGTAGAACTCTATCAGCGTGGCGTACTGGAGAAGTATGGTGTAGAGGTGCTGGGTACTCCCGTACAAGCCATCATCGACACCGAAGACCGTGACTTGTTTGTGAAGCGCCTTGATGAGATTGGCGTGAAAACCATAAAGAGTGAGGCTTGCAACACCGTTGAGGAAGTGCAGCGGGCGGCTCATGAGTTAGGATTCCCCGTTATTCTCCGTGCGGCTTATGCTCTTGGCGGTCTTGGCTCTGGTTTCTGCGATAATGAAGAAGAACTCCTGTCCCAGGCTGAAGAAGCTTTCTCTTTTTCACCGCAGGTCTTGGTTGAAAAGTCGTTGAAAGGTTGGAAGGAGATTGAATACGAGGTGGTGCGCGACCAATACGATAACTGTATCACCGTCTGCAACATGGAGAACTTCGATCCGCTGGGCATCCATACTGGTGAGAGTATCGTGGTGGCTCCCTCGCAGACTCTTTCGAACGCAGAGTATCATAAACTTCGTGCCCTCGCCATCAAGATTATCCGCCACATCGGCATTGTTGGCGAGTGTAATGTGCAATATGCACTTGACCCGCAATCGGAGGATTATCGCGTGATTGAGGTCAATGCCCGTCTCTCCCGTTCATCTGCACTGGCTTCGAAGGCTACGGGCTATCCATTGGCATTCGTAGCTGCAAAACTGGGACTCGGTTATGGACTCTTTGAACTGAAAAACTCGGTTACGAAGACCACAAGTGCTTTCTTTGAGCCCGCCCTCGACTATGTGGTAGTGAAAATTCCACGCTGGGACCTTACTAAGTTCCATGGTGTGAAGCGCCAGCTGGGCTCGTCGATGAAGAGCGTGGGCGAGGTGATGGCTGTTGGCCGTACTTTTGAAGAGGCACTGCAAAAAGGCTTGCGAATGATTGGGCAGGGTATGCATGGCTTCATAGAGAATCACGAAATAAAAATCGCAGATATCGACAAGTCGCTCCACGAACCTACGGATATGCGTATCTTCGTGGTCTCAAAGGCTTTACAGATAGGATATACCGTTGAGCAGATTCATCAGCTCACAAAGATTGACCGTTGGTTCCTGCAAAAGCTACAGCATCTTGTTGACATCGATCAGCAGCTGAAGCAATTTGCCCAGTTCTCCGAGATGGCTGAGTTCATGGAGAATACAGAGTTGCTGGAGTATCTTGAGACACCAGAGTTCGTGAACCTGCTGCGTGAGGCCAAGGTTTATGGATTCTCTGATTTCCAGATAGCGCGTGCGTTAGGCTTCGAGTCACGTATGAGTATGGAGGATGCGGGATTGACGGTGCGCGCATGGCGCAAGAATCTGGGTGTCGTACCTACCGTCAGTCAGATAGATACGCTGGCCGCTGAGTATCCAGCCCAGACTAATTACCTTTATTTGTCGTACCTTTAAAATAGAAAGATTATGTGTGGAATCGTAGCTATATTAGATGTAAAAGAGCAAACACATGAGTTGCGTGAAAAGGCACTGAAGATGAGTCAGAAAATCCGCCATCGTGGTCCTGACTGGAGTGGAATATATTGTGGCGGCAGTGCTGTCCTCGCTCACGAGCGACTGAGCATTGTTGATCCCGAGAGTGGTGGACAGCCTTTGTTCTCGCCTGATAAGAAGCAAGTGCTGGCTGTGAATGGTGAGATTTATAATCATCAGGAGATCCGCCGCCGCTTTGCTGGTCAGTATGAGTTTCAGACGGGTTCTGACTGTGAAGTGATTCTTGCACTTTATCGTGAGAAGGGAGTGAACTTCCTTGAAGATCTGAGCGGAATTTTTGCTTTTGTGCTTTACGACGAGGAGCGTAATGAGTTCCTCATTGCTCGCGACCCTATTGGTGTGATTCCTCTTTATATCGGCTACGATGCTGATGGTACGGTTTATGTTGCTTCAGAGTTGAAGGCCCTCGAAGGTCAGTGTGAGCGCTATGAACCTTTCCTGCCAGGACATTTCTATTGGAGCAAGGAGCCTGGCATGAAACGTTACTATCAGCGCGATTGGTTTGAATATGATGCTGTTAAGGATAGTCCTGCCTCTGTGGCTGCCATCCACGACGCGCTCGAAGACGCGGTAAAGCGCCAGTTGATGTCCGATGTTCCTTACGGCGTACTGCTCTCGGGCGGACTCGATTCTTCTGTCATCTCTGCCATTGCCGAGAAATACTCGGAGATGCGTATTGAGGACGACTCGAAGACAAAAGCCTATTGGCCCCGACTGCACTCGTTTGCCGTGGGTTTGAAAGGAGCTCCGGACTTGGCTAAGGCTAAGTTGGTGGCTGACTATATCGGTACCGTTCACCACGAAATAAACTATACTATCCAAGAGGGGCTTGATGCTATCCGCGATGTAATTTATTATATAGAGACCTACGATGTCACCACCGTGCGCGCCTCTACACCGATGTATTTGCTGGCTCGTGTCATCAAATCAATGGGTATCAAGATGGTGCTCTCTGGCGAGGGCGCAGATGAAATCTTCGGCGGCTATCTCTACTTCCACAAAGCACCAGATGCCAAGGCTTTCCATGAAGAGACCGTACGTAAATTAGGCAAGCTCTATATGTACGACTGTCTGCGTGCCAATAAGAGTCTTAGCGCTTGGGGCGTTGAAGGTCGCGTGCCTTTCCTTGATAAGGAATTCCTAGATGTGGCTATGCGTACTAACCCAGAAGCTAAAATGTGTCCTGGCAACACGATGGAGAAGAAAATCGTTCGTGAAGCCTTTGCTGATATGCTACCTGAGAAAGTGGCTTGGCGCCAGAAGGAGCAGTTCAGCGATGGTGTAGGCTATTCGTGGATAGACACGCTTAAGGCCATAACGACAGCGGCTGTTTCCGATGAACAGATGGCGCATGCTGCAGAGCGTTTCCCCATCAACCCGCCAAAGAACAAGGAGGAGTATTACTATCGTAGCATCTTTGCCGAACACTTCCCCAGCGATTCTGCTGCCCGCAGTGTGCCCAGTGAGGCTTCGGTAGCATGCTCAACGGCTATTGCCCTCGAGTGGGATGCCGCCTTCAAAGGCATGAATGATCCCAGTGGTAGGGCCGTTAAAGGCGTGCATGAGCAGGCCTACTAGAATATTATTCTTTGATACACCTTACTAAATCGGGAAATCAGAAAAATCATAAGGCAAATCCTTTTTTGTTGCTAATTTTTTCTGATTTCCTTCTTTATTTTGGCGCATTGTTCTGAAATTCGTATCTTTGCACCCACAAAATGGTTATGGTTCAATTATAACGGAAATGAGACAATATATATTGGCAGATAATCAGGACTTGACGCGTTTCGCACTGGAAAGTCTGATCAGGCAGGATGAAGATAACGTGTTGCACAGGGCTGTCGACAAGGCTGGATTGGTGCAGCTGTTGAAAGAGCACGAGAATGCTGTTGTGTTGCTCGACTACACGTTGTTCGACTTTGCCGATGTAGAACAGCTGCTGATTGTGGGTGAGCGTTTTGCACTGTCGCAGTGGATACTTATCAGTGATGAGTTAACACCAGCTTTCATACGTCGTGTGGTCTATTCATCCCATCAGTTCAGTATCGTGTTTAAGGACGGTCCGCTAAGAGATGTGCGCGAGGCGTTGCAAGCCGTCGTGCAGCATAACAGGTTCATCAGTCAGCGAGCGCTTGAGGTCATCATCAACCATCAGCAGGAAGAGGATGAACGCCCTAGTGTGCTGACCTCGACGGAGATAGAGATTGTGAAAGCCATCGCACAGGGTAAGTCAACGAAGGAAATTGCCAACGAGCGCTTCTCGAGTATTCATACCATCACCACTCACCGTAAGAACATTTTCCGTAAGCTAGGTGTCAACACAGCCCATGAAGTTATTAAGTATGCTTTAAGAGCAGGACTTGTCGACTCTTCAGAATTCTATATTTAAACAAAGATAAGAGTGAAAATGCTTCACTCTTATCTTAAACTCTGCTTAATATCCTCTAACAAGTCTTCTCCGTTTTCAAGACCGATACTCAGACGAACGGTGGTGTCAGGTACAGACATCTCTGCACATTGTTCGGCAGAGAACAGTCCAAAAATTGTTGAGGCGGGATGGATGGCTAGTGATTTACGATCAAAGAGGTTTGTAGCACGACGGATAATCTGTAGCTTATCGATAAATGCAAAGGCTGCTTCTTTCGAAGCGAGGTCGATGGTGAAAACAGCACCTGGCAGCGGGCCGAATTGTTGACGTGACAGTTCATAGAAAGAATTATCCTCCAAGCCTGTGTAGTTCACTCGTTTAATTTCTGGCAACTCTTGACACTGACAGGCAAGCCACAACGTTGTATCTGACTGACGACGGAAACGAATGTCAAGTGTATCAAGGCCGAGTGTCTCCATATAAGCCACTTGTGGCGTCATCAGTGCTCCGAGGTTTGTTACAAGTTCCGTTTTTACACGAGCCGTAAAGGCCATCTTCTTGCCAACACGCTTGGTACGCGCTTGTAGGGTAGGAGATGGTGACAGGCTCCAGTCAAACTGCCCGTAATCAATGAGAAGACCACCAAGTCCTGTGCCGCCACCAGAAATATACTTTGTGCTCGACACCACCTCGATATCCACTCCGAAGTCAACAGCATGGAAGACAGAGAAAGGCACGATTGTCGTATCGGCAATTAGCGGTACTCCCGCTTTGTGAGCAATATTAGATAGTTTACGGATATCAGCCACGAACAACTGTGGATTAGTGATAATCTCAAAGAATAAAGCACAAGTGTTCTCATCAATCAGTGTTTCCACCTCTTCTGGCTTTGTAAAATCGGCAAAACGTGCTTCAACCCCAAAACCACCTAATGTGTCGCGAATCAGTGAGACACTATTGCCAAACAAGTGCTTCGATGCTACGATGTTCAGTCCTGCTGCACTCACTGCCGTCAATGCATAGTGAATAGCTGCCATTCCAGTGTTAAGCGCCGTCACGCTTGTACCGCCTGTTAACTGTCGCACACGTTCTTCCAGATAGGTGGTTGTGGGGTTGGCAATGCGTGCATACGACGGTGCCATGGAGCGACCGCAAAATGCGTCGCCCATGGCCTTGGCTGACTCAAACTCAAACGCCGCCGTATAGTAGACAGGCATTGATAATGCTCCATATGCATCAGGCTTCTGATACTTGGTAGTAAGAATCTTTGTTTCGTATTGCATGTCAAATCTTTCCTATAATCTTTCGTACTGCCACAACAAGTTTGTCAACGTCTTCGCGGGTATTATATAGTGCGAAGGTTGGACGGACACTCATCTCGTAGCCGAGGGCACGAAGGGCTGGCTGAGCGCAGTGGTGGCCTGCTCGAACGGCGATACCCTCCTTGTCAAGTAATGTGCCGACTTCTGGTACGGGCATGCCGTCAAGCACGAAGCTAACTACTGATACGCGATTTTTCGGATTACCGATGAGCGTTAGACCTGATATTTGTCCGAGTTGCTCACGAGCATACTGCGTCAGCTGATGTTCATGATGCTCAATATTACGCATGCCGATATGACTCACGTAGTCGAGTGCAGCACCGAGTCCGATGGCATCAGCAACGTTAGGGGTACCAGCTTCAAAACGTGCGGGCGGTACATTGTATTCTGTGCGCTCAATGGTGACATCCTTGATCATATTGCCACCACCCTGCCAGGGTTGCATCTTATCTAACAAATCCTTACGTCCATATACCACACCGATACCATTGGGCCCATAGATTTTATGACCGCTGAACACGAAAAAGTCTGCGCCCAGTTGTTGCACATCCACGGGGGTGTGAGCAATTGACTGTGCACCATCAATCAATACAGGGATTTGATGTGAATGGGCTATCTCGATGATGCGTTTAACATCGTTGATGGTACCAAATGTGTTGTTCACGTGTCCCACGGAGACGAACCGCGTGCGGGGAGAAATGAGGCGCTCAAGTTCTGATAGGATCAAGTCGCCATTTTGATCAATTGGGATGGCTCGTAATGTGGCTCCGCGCTCTTGACAGACGCGCTGCCAGGGAACGATGTTCGCATGGTGGTCCAACTCAGAGACAATCACCTCGTCACCAGGAGTAAGGAACTGTCGTCCGTAGGTCTGTGCAACTAGGTTGATTCCCTCAGTAGTGCCGCGAACGAAGATGATTTCCTCGCTTGTAGCGGCATTGATAAAATGCTGTACTTTCTCACGTGCTTCCTCATAGGCGTCCGTAGCCCGAGCAGCCAGCGTGTGTGCGCCTCTGTGTATGTTAGAGTTGTATGTACGATAGTAGTCTGAGATTTTATCAATCACCTGATTCGGCTTCTGCGTTGTTGCACCGTTGTCTAACCATACGAGGTCATGCCCGTTTACCTTCTGTTGAAGTACCGGGAAGTCACGCTTAATCTGCTCAGAGTTCAGTATGTCAGCCTCCTCGTAATGCAGGTCTCTCAGTTTCTGTGTCTCTGGGATGCCAATGCCGAAACCATCCTCGTGAGGAATGGCCTTTGTCTCAGCATCTGTATCGCCGATGTAAGGCAATTCCCCATAGCCGCTACTACCCGCCAATAGTTGCTTGAACCCTGCTTCGAGTTCCGTCAGATTGAGACTTTCGTCAGGCAACACGGCCTGACGCTCAGCCTGCAATTCCTCGGGGCAGTATTTCTGCGCAAGTTCTTTTAGCAGAGCTAGTGAGCCACCATCCTGTGCAGGAAAACTATTGATTTCTGATATGTTTAGCATTATTTCTCTACTTTATTCCTATGCTGATAATCATGATAATATCCCACTTCGACATTCTCAAGTACGGCGATAGCATCATCGGTGAGTGATGCCAGTGAGAAGTACTTTGTGAGCAGGTAAGAGGCTACACCGAACTTATCAAGGCCCATCAAGCGTGCACTTAAAGATGGGGCAATCTCGCCAGGGATACCACTTTGGTGCAGGCCGATAACGCCTTGGTTCTTCTCGCCGACACGTACAAGGATGATTTTTGTGGTGCCTACGCCGCGGCCTGTTAGATACTGACCTTCTACTTCAACCTTGTCACTCGGAATCAGGGGTATGCCGCGCCACAGGATGACTCTTGTACCGAAGAGGTCTGTTGTTACAGGAGGCACACCACGCCACGTACATTCGCGCTCAAAGGCGGCGATAGCTCTCGGATGGGCGATAAAGAATGCAGGTTCTTTCCATACCAGACTAAGTAATTCATCCAGATCGTCGGGAGTAGGTGAACCATAACGTGTGGTTATGCGATAGGCAGGGTTAGCTGCAGCCAGCAAGCCGAATTGTTTATTATTAATCAGTTCCCACTCCTGACGTTCCTTGATGCTTTCAATCGACAGGCGCAACTGCTCCTCTAATTGGTTGTAGGGATTGTTGTAGAGGTCGCTGACACGGGTATGGACACGTACCACCGTTTGTAGTGTGTTTAATGAGTACTCTGTAGGATTTTCCTCGTAATCAATGTAGGTCTCTGGGATGATGTTGTCCTCCTCATGCCCACTTACCAGGTCGATGTGTTTCTCGCCATTGTCGTTTACAGATGCTTTCAGACGTAGCTGCTTGTCAACGGCTTTTGTAAAGGTCTCGCGGAAATCAGGAACCTCTTTGATAAACTTAACGAGCTCTTTCAGTTTCAATCCAAGAAACACTGTAGGTGTAATTGCTCGTACGCTCACTGTTGATTCCTGCTCGTCTAACAAGTCGGCCTCGCCAAAGTATTCACCGTCACCTAACAAAGCAATCCGTAAGTCCTCACCATGAGGACCTTTACTAATAACCTCTGCTTGACCATTGGCTACAATAAAGAAACGTTGCTTGTCTTTGCCCTCTTCAACAAAGAGTTTGTCAACATCAACCTCCTGAGCCTCGAAAGCACTCACTAGACGGTTCAATATCTCTTCATCAAACTCAGAGAACAAGGGGATGGCTTTCAGGTTCTTTGCCGTGAATGAAGGTACACCGTTCACGTATTGGATAGGAAGACGATCGTTCTTGCGGAGTTCTACCTTTGTACGGTTCACGCGGAATGTGCCACCTGATACTTGAACCCATGGTAATAACTTCAGGAGTAATCTAGGTGTGATACTACCCATCTGTGGGGCTGTCTTGGTGGTTGTTGCCAGTCTTCTGGCGGTTGCAGTGGTAACACTGCGCTGAAGATTTGATTCTGCCATAATTTTTTCTAGTTTAAATGAATGATTTATTTCTTTATAATTACCTTATGTGTGGTTCCTTCTACATGCTCCACAGAGAGTACATTATAGCCTTGTTCTCTTGCGTTTCGGGGCACGTTGTCAAGAGGCTCACCTTCAGTGAGTAGCACTTCTAGAAAATCGCCCGATTGAAGTTTCGAAAGCTCGATCTTTGTTTTGACGAAAGTCATCGGGCAGTGTTCCTTCGTAATGTCTAATACCTTTGTTGCCATATCCTTGTCTTTAAATAAATAAAGTTTGACCACCTTCGGAGAGGTTGAGGAACGAGGCGACACCGAGTACCTCTTTCACCTCAGGGATAAAATCTTCTTTTTTGAGCCCGAGCACATGCATTGCCATTTCACAGGCGTAGAGGTTGATGCCGAGTATTTTGGCGGCCTCAACGAGTTCTTCAAGTGTTGCCACATTGTTCTTACGCATGAGGTAACAGAATATCTTCGGGCCTGCACCGAAAAAATTGAAACGACTTGTGGGGGTGGCATGAAGACCGCCCATCATGAACCCGAATAGTTTAGTGAGCCAATTGCCGCCAGTGAAACTTCTGCCGTGTTTCTGTTTGATAGCGTCAAGACCCCAAAAGGTGAAAAAGATATTCACCTCGTAGCCTACAGCTGCTGCGCCTGTACCTAATGTAAATACTGCCGTCAGTTTGTCAAAGTCGCCACTGAAAGCGATAATTGATAATTTCTTGTTTTCTGCCATATTTCTTACGTTTGAGTCTGGGTGCAAAGGTACGTCGGTTTTGGCGTTCCCGCAATCGCCTTTTTGTGGCATTTTACATACCTATCATGTGGTATGCGATTTACCATCCATATGGGATTGTGACATCAGAGAAAACAACGTACCTTTGCACTTGGATTCAAACTCAAAAATGTTATGGCAAAGATTTATGTAAATGGAGATGCGCAGGAAGTGAATCTGCCACTCAATGTAAGTGAACTGATTAAACAGAACGATGTACAGCAGCCGGATATGGTCAGTGTACAGGTAAACGAGGAGTTTGCTGAACGTGAAGATTGGAATGGCCTTCAGTTGAAAGAAGGCGATAAGGTGGATTTTCTGTATTTTATGGGGGGAGGAACATTATGATAGATTTTACAGAGGAACAGATACAGCGTTATTCTCGACATATTCTGTTGCAGGATGTAGGCGTAGAAGGGCAGGAAAAAATAATGAATGCGCGCGTGCTCGTAGTGGGTGCCGGCGGATTGGGTGCTCCTGTGTCGCTCTATCTTGCTGCTGCGGGCATCGGGACCATTGGTATTGTGGATGCTGATGTGGTTGACCTTTCTAACCTACAGCGCCAGGTGATTCATTTTACGAAAGACGTAGGTGTTCAGAAAGTAAAGAGCGCTGAGGAGAAAATCAAAGCCATTAACCCCGACGTGAAGGTGGAAACCTATTACAAGTTTCTCGACTCATCAAATGCACTCGACATTATCAAGGAGTATGACTTTATTGTTGATGGTACCGACAACTTTCCAGTGAAGTTTCTTATCAACGATGCGTGTGTGATGGCAGGAAAGCCCTTCTCGCATGGTGGCATCTTACGTTTCAACGGACAGACATTCACCCATCTGCCTGGCACGGCTTGTTATAGATGTATGTTCAAGGAACCGCCTCCTGTGGGAGCTGTTCCTACTTGCTCACAAGCAGGTGTGCTAGGCGCAATAGCGGGTATGCTCGGTACTATTCAGGCTGCAGAAACACTAAAGTACTTTACGGGGATTGGCGAGTTGTTGACGAACCGCCTGCTTACTTTCGATGCTAAGACTATGCTGTTCCGTACCGTTCCTGTTAAACATCGTGACTCGTGTTCCATTTGTGGTTCTAATCCCACGATTAATCAGTTGATAGATTATGAACAGGCCGCTTGTGACCTTAAAAAGCATTAAATAATGACTATTCCACAAGAAATCATTGATAAATTGATCAGCCAAGCCCAGCAGGACGCACCCCATGAAACGTGTGGCTATCTGCTGGGCATTAGCGGCCCAAATGGTGATGTGGTGACGGAGAATTACTGGATGGAGAACATCGATCACTCGTCTGATCATTTCTCTTTTGCACCGAAAGATCAGTTTGCTGCACTGAAGTATGCCCGTTCAAAAGGATTGAAAATACTCGCTAACTGGCACAGTCACCCCGTTTCTCCTTCGCGTCCCTCACAAGAGGACCTCCGCTTGGCCAACGACCCCACTATCCGCTACGCCATCCTCTCCCTTCATGAAGGCGTTCACCTCAACTCCTTTAAAATCTTGAATGGTGAAGTGGTGGATAAAGAAGAACATTTCTTTTTGTAACAATCTGTAATAAATTGATTAAAGATTTGGCAAAAGTATAAGTAAAACAACAATGGAAGATGTGGTGTTGTTACAATTTGATACTTGATAAGAGATTTAACAATCAAAAAGAAAGAGAACTGTCGGTTTCTTTTCTTTTTTGTTAGTACCTTTGCGGTCAAATTGTAAAAAAGGAAAGTTATGAAGATTAAGAAACGTTGGATTATTTTGATGACGGCAATGACACTGATTTCAGTCGCAGGTGTGTTTGTGGGAGAGCCGACTTTTGAGTGTGACTGGTCAGTTATCTCGGCAGCTGATGTGGCGTGGCTCATTACGGCTACCATTTTCGTATTGATGATGACACCGGGACTTTCGTTCTTCTATGGTGGTATGGTGGGAGCGAAGAATGTAATCTCTACCATGTTGCAGTCTTTTATTGCCATGGGCCTTATTTCGGTGCTCTGGGTTGTTATCGGCTTCTCATTATGTTTTGGCGATGATATCGGCGGTGTGATTGGTAATCCGTTGACGTTTGTAATGTTCCAAGGTGTAGGTGCAGAGGTTTATACGACACCAGCAGGTAATATCTTGGGCGGAGCAACAATCCCATTGGCTTTATTTGCATTGTTCCAGATGAAGTTTGCCATCATCACACCATCGTTGATTACTGGCTCTTTTGCTGAGCGCGTCCGTTTCTCTGCCTACATGTTTTTCATGATGTTCTTTTTCTTCGTTATTTATTGTCCGTTGGCGCATATGACGTGGCATCCCGAGGGCTTGTTTATGAAATGGGGGGTTATTGACTTCGCAGGCGGTATTGTGGTGCATGCTTCATCGGGTGTGGCTGCTCTGGCAGGTGCTATTTTCCTTGGACGTCGTAAAGCTGAGACGCGTAAGAGTGAGCCTGCCAATATTCCCTTTGTATTGCTGGGTGCTGCTATGTTGTGGCTTGGTTGGTTCGGATTCAACGCTGGTTCGTCGCTCCATGCTGACGGACAGGCCATCAAAGCGTTTCTGAACACAAATACTGCCTCGGCTACGGCCATGATGACATGGATATTCTTCGATTGTCTTCGTGGGCGCAAGCCGTCGGCTATGGGTGCTGCTGTGGGTTGTGTAGTAGGTTTGGTAGCTATCACGCCGTCTGCAGGTTACGTCACTGTGGGACAGAGTATCTTCATTGCTTTTATCATCACACTTATCTGTAATGTTGCCGTTTATTGGCGTTCGCGTAGTAGTATTGACGATGCACTCGATGTGTTCCCAACCCATGGCACAGGCGGTATCTTCGGTACTGTTCTTACAGGTATCTTCATTCAGGAGGGGCTCATTGCCGGTACGTGGGATGGCTTTATCATTTTCCTTTACCACTTGCTCGCTATTGTCATTGTCTTTACCTATACCTTCGCCATGAGCTGGTTGGGCTACAAGCTCATCGACCATCTCATTCCTATGCGTGTTTCAGCTTATAGTGAAAAGGTTGGTCTCGATTTTTCTCAGCATGATGAGCATTATGGCTTGGCACATATTGGTGAGCGTGAATTGGCTGAGTATGAAGAGCATATCAGGGAAAAGAATAGTAAGAGCTGAATTGATATACAAAATTTGATTTTCTGCATTGTCAAAGACACGGTATGATGCTTATTAAATGGCATCATACCGTGTCTTTTTATCAATATAAAGTTGAAATACCAAACATATGGTATGCGGAATGCCACATGCTAGGGATTGTGGGAGAGTGGAATTCGCCGTACCTTTGCACCCAGAAATAATTCAATAATTAATTAGAGTTTAAAAGTAATGAAAACAATGAATCAGATGCGAATGCGTGAGTGTTGTTGCTGTAAGATGATGGCAATGACAGAGAAGGGGAGTGTATATATAATAATAGGTAATAAACAAGCAAAGAATAAAGAGTATGAAAAAGTTAGTTTCAATTATAGCAGTAGCATTCATTCTGGGGTTAACCAACATTTGGGCTGAGGGTAATGAAGTAAAAACTAGTAGTGTTCGTTACATCAAGAGCCCACGCTTTGTACGACCACTCGTTGAAAAATGGATAGAGGAATACGCCAAGACTGAGCCGGGTGTTGTGTTCCAGATTGTTAGAGGCTCTGCTAATCAGGATAATATCGATCTGAACGTCGTTTCAGATTACCAAAACAATAGTACCGACTTTAGCCATGTCATTTACTTCGGAGAGACAGCCGTGCTGCCTATCACTGCACGTAGCTCTGAAGCAGCACGTCTGCTCGAAGGAAAACATCTTAACTCGAAAAAGCTTAAACAGCTCTTTTTCCTAAGCGATGATCTTGATGAGGATGTAAAGAAAATCAAGGCCTTTGAGAACATTATAGTCTATAGCGGTAGCAATGCTTCGTCGGTAGCTTCGTCGTTTGCACATCATTTTGGAGAGGAGAGCAGCAGTTTCCGTGGCAGACGTATCTCTGGTGATGATCTGTTTCTAAACACGGCTTTGTCGAAAGACCCGTTGGGCGTTTCGTTTAATACTCTGTCAAACATTTTTGATTTAAATAACCGCCACCTGAAGAATGATATCTCGTTAATCAGTCTCGATGTAAAGAAAGAACTTGCCGACAGTTTCAGCGATGAGGGCTCGCTTGATGACGTACTCAACATTCTTGAGAGTGGTAAAATATCAGAGATTGTCATTGAAAAAGTTGGTGTCAGCTATAATCAGGCTGATGACGCCGTAAATCAGTTTTTGCAGTGGGTTCTTGACAGTGGTATCAAGTATAATCATGAATATGGTCTGCTGAACCTCGATCGCAAAGAGACTAGTACGCAGTTAGACAAAGTAAAGACCATTCTAACCGCACAGAAGTAAATAGCTTTTTTATTTAGGAATTATACTTATGGTAAAAAGATTGTTAGTTGCAGCATTTGTTGCAATCAGCCCCTTGTTGGCAATTGCTCAAAATATTGTCACGGGTCATGTCGCCGATGGCCGTACAGGCGAGTCGCTGATAGGAGCATCGGTGATTGTGAAAAGTGATAAGGGTAAGGGCGTCGTTACAGATGTCGATGGAAATTTTTCGCTTCAGACAAAAGTAGAAACCCCTCTCACCCTGCGTGTTGAATATGTTGGCTATCGTGCTCTTGACGTAGACGTCTATGATTTCGAGGAGCCTGTTGAGATAACATTGGTTGATAATGCAAGTAGATTGAACGAAGTGGTCGTCGTTGGTTATGGTGCCCAAAAACGCCTTGAGTTGACGAGCAGTATCTCATCAGTAGGCGATGACCTGCTTCGTCAGTCGAACACCTCAGTAGAAGGTGCTCTGCAGGGAGCAGTGGCTGGTCTGAATGTCACCACTACCAGCGGCCAGCCTGGTGCGGCCAGCATCATCCGCATTCGTGGAGGTAACAGTATCACTGGTGGTAATGAGCCTCTCTATGTTATTGATGGGCTCATTGTTTATAACGACGCCTCGTCTAACCGTACTGGTGCCAAAGGCAGTGACGCCACACTCGACCCTTTGGCTTTCCTCAATCCCAGCGATATCGAGAGCATCGAAGTCCTCAAGGATGTATCGGCCACAGCCATCTACGGTACCCGTGGTGCCAATGGCGTTATTATCATCACAACAAAGAAGGGATCTCATGGTCGTAATAATATCAGTTATAATGCCACCTTCGGCTGGAGCCAAATAAGCAAAAAACTGAAATTCCTTGATGCATGGCAGTGGGCTGATATCTGGAATGAACTCTATCAGAATGGCGAGATTGGTTATGGCCTTGATACGCCCACTCAGACTTACGATTGGCAGGATGAAGCCTTGCGTACAGGATTCCAGCAGGAGCATCAGGTTTCAGCAGTTGGTGGTGATGAGTTATCTCGCTATAGCATCAGTGGAAGCTATAAAAGTCAGGATGGTATCGTAAAGGGTACAGGACTCACCCGTTATGCTGGCCGCGTCAACTATGAACGCAACATTTTTAAGAATGTTCTAATCGGCGTGAACGCCAATGCTGCCTATAACAAGGTGACGGGTGTGGAGAATACTAACAGCATGTTTGCTCCAAATACGTGGTTTGCCGTTATTTCACATACACCTTATACATCTATATATAATGCAGATGGGTCATTTAACTACGATCCCACTCCTACCAGTGTTGATATCTACAATGGCAAGGTGGGTAACCCTATTAGTGACCTGTTGAACACCAAGTCAGAGACAGAGAATACCCGTGTCATCGGTAGTGGCTTTATAGAGTGGAGTGTCATCCCTCAGCTTAAGCTCAAGGCCAGTCTGGGTGCCGACCTGTCTAACACCCGACAGAATTATTATGCACCCTCATATACCACAGGTGGTATCGCCAATAGTGGTTATGCTTCTGTTGGACAGACCAAAACCAATACATGGCAAACAGAATATACCGCTACTTATAGTAATGTGTTCAGTCGCGTACACTCACTCACTGTTCTGGCTGGATACACCGCTCAGCAAACCGATCGTAGCAGTTTCGCTACCACAGCCTACGGCTTCAGTAACGATGCAACAGGCTATGATAATCTAGGTGCTGCAGCTACCACTCTGCCCTCAAAGAGCAGCCATTATATCTCGACACTTCAGTCATGGATTAGTCGTGTAAACTATAGCTATGATTCGCGCTACAATGCCTCGCTTACTTTCCGCGCTGATGGTAGTAGTCGTTTTGCAAAGAACCATCGCTGGGGGCTGTTCCCTTCACTAGGTGCTTCGTGGAATATTGACCGTGAGAAATGGTTGCATCTCAGCAAGAAGGTCGATTTTATCCAGTTGCGAGCCTCTATTGGTACTGTTGGTAATCAGGAGATTGGTGATTATCAGTTTGTTGCCAATGTGGTGCCACGCACTGTTGTCATCGATGGCCAGAAAGCCACCAGTTATATCATTGAGAACAAGTCGAATCCTGATTTGAAGTGGGAGACAACTAGTTCATATAATATTGGGCTCAGCACAGGATTCTTTAAGAATCGGCTTACTGCCACTCTCGATGTCTACTATAAGAAGACTAGCGACCTGCTACTTGATGTGCCTGTAGAACAGGTCACGGGATTCTCCACAGTTTTACGCAATATCGGTAGTGTGGCCAATAAAGGTATAGAATTTGAAATCGGTGGTGTGCTGGTTGATAAAAAGGATTTGAAGTGGAATGTGAATGCCAATATCGCTCATAACAAGAATGAGGTAACTGATCTTGGTAATTCAGATTATTTTGTTCCCAGTTTTAATACTGCAACCCTTTCATATATCGACCCGCTGATTGTGAAAGTAGGTGAACCTCTCGGCACCTTCTATGGTTATCGTTTCAAAGGCATTATTCAGGCCGATGAAAACCTGACCAAGTTGCCTAGCCAAACAATATCTGTTGTTGAACCTGGTAACCCTAAGTTCGAAGATATCAATGAAGATGGTGTTGTTAACGAGCAAGATCGTGTTGTTTTGGGCAACATCCAGCCTAAGTTTACTTATGGCTTCAATACCAAGGTGACGTATAAGAACTTCGACTTTTTCTTGAGTTTGAGCGGCAGTTATGGAAATAAACTTTTTAATGCACTTGCTTGTCGTCTGGATCGTGGTAATGGTTACTACTATAATCCATTGGCCGAGGTTGCCAATCGTTGGACCCCTACTAATCCCAGCAACACCATTCAGAAGGCTGCCACTGCTACCTCAATCTACGCTGACGACCGCTTCGTTGAGGATGCCTCTTATCTGAAGTTCCGTAACATTCAGTTGGGTTATACACTGCCCTTAAAACAGATTACTCCTGATACAAAGGTCCGTCTTTATGTATCGCTGCAGAACTTCTTCACCATTACGGGTTATAATGGCTATGATCCTGAGTCAAACCGCAATGGTATCGACGAGACTAGTGCTCTCTATCAGGGTGTTGACTATGGTGCTTATCCTACCGCCAAGACTATCCTTGTTGGAATTAACTTAAACTTTTAATCAGACAAGTAATATGAGAAAGATTCAATATATATTAGGTCTTGTTACTATCATTCTGCAGAGCAGTTGCGCAGACCTAGACCAAACATCCATTAGCTCAATAGACAAGGATAATTTCTATCAGAGTAAAAATGATATAGAGACAGCGATTAATGGTATCTATCAGGAATTTACGGTTAACGGCATGTATGGCGTCTGGAATAATCAGACCATTTATCTAAACGATTTGCAGACAGACTATGTACGTGCAGGAGCCCAGACAAATTCTGCCCATATCCGTGAGGTTGCCAATTTCGCTGTTCAGCCCACCAATCTTTTTGTAGTGAACGCATGGGAGGCGCACTATACTGCCATCAATCGTGCCAACGTTGTGATTGATAAGGCCACAGCAGCTTCCTGGCTTGATGAGCAGTCGAAGCAGAACTACATCAACGAAGCCCGTTTCCTCAGAGCTTATTCTTACTTTAACCTCGTGCGATACTTCGGTGGTGTACCCATAGTGCTTCATGATGGTGAGGGGGAAGGGGTTCCACGTAATACTGTAGACGAGGTATACGAACAGATTGTTGCTGACTTTGCGGCTGCTGAGCAGTTGCCCGCCAACTATTCCACACGCGACAGCAAGGCTTCTTCACTAGCTGCATCGGCATTGCTCTCTAAAGTCTATCTCGTATGGGCACAGACCAGTAGTGAACAAGGCAAAGCCAACAAGAATAAATACCTTCAACTGGCATCAGATTATGCCCAGAAGGTTATCGACTCAGGTAAGTTCCATCTACTCAACAAGTTCATCGACAATTGGTCGGTTGATAAGAAGAACGGTCCGGAGCATATCTTCACCTTCGAGCACGACCGCACTGTTAATGGCAATACCACTGGCCATTGTGTGTTTGCCACCAACTGGAGTGATACCGAACCTGTGTTGATAGCCACCAGCGATCGTTATTATCTGGAAATGGACCCTAAGGATCAACGTCGAAACGGCTCGTGGGCCAAGACTATCATCAACCCTAACACTGGCACCGATTTCGTATTCACCATCCCTCGCTTCCGTAAATATATCGACTCGCTCAACTTTGCCAATCCTGCTTCATCAGGCAATGCAGCAGGCCAATCAACGAACTCGGTAGTGATTCGATACGGAGAAGTGTTGCTCATCAAAGCCGAGGCCGAAAACGAACTCAATGGTCCTACTGCCGCAGCCTACGATGCTATTAACCAGATACGACGTCGTGCCTATTGGAGTCCGTATCTCAACATCCAGAATACACCTTCGGATGGCTCTCCGCTTGAGCTCTCAGGCCTTACTCAGGAGCAGTTCCGACAGGCTGTACGCGATGAGCGCTGGAAGGAGTTTATCCTTGAGGGACAGCGTTGGTTCGACCTCGTTCGCTGGCATATCCTCGTAAAGCACGTCAAGGCTAATGCTCCTGCTTCAGAGCCTCTCAAGATACAGAACGTATCAAAACGTAACTATCTGCTGCCTCTGCCTCAGGATCAGCTGATTCTCAATCCCAACCTGACGCAGAACTGGGGGTATAGCGGTGAAAGTGGTGACGGCCCATACGATAGCACTTTCGAATAAGAAAATGAATGAAATATAGAATATTAAACAAAAAAAAAATTATGAAAACAATTAGTAAGAAAACTTTCCGCAGCCTGCTGCTCACAGTGGTGGCAGCAACCACATTCAGTGCAAATGTTTCAGCACAGAGTTATGATAACTACAACAAGCGTGAATTGCTGTTGCAGGTACTTGATCAGAGTCGCCCCAACGACTATGTTCCCGTGTTCTTCAATGTCCATTTCCCCGACAAGTTCGGCTATGGTGCTGTGAAATCGCACATAGACTGGTTCCGTGCTACTCATGTTGATTTTGTAAACGTCAAATATGAATTCGTACCTCAGCAGGTGGAAATCAATAGTCCTGCCGATTGGAAGAAGATCCTACAGGTAAAGCCCGAGCAGTGGGTAGAGCAAATCCAGGTGGTACGTGAACTGGCTCGTGAGTTGAAGAGCGAGGCTTTCATCATCCCCACCGTTTATTCCCCTCTGGCTCTCCTGAATCAGGCTGCTGGTACTTGGGCAGCCAGCGATCCTAAGGCAGCCAAGCAGAAACTGTTTGAAATCATCAAGAAGGATCCTGAGGCTGTGAAGCCTGCCCTTGAGGCTCTTACCAAGAGTTTGGTATATTATATCCGTGAGGCTCGCAAGGCTGGTGCAGATGGATTCTATCTCTCAAGTCAGGGTGGTGACATCGACTCTTTTGGTGGTAAGCTCTTCCGTGAGCTCATCAAGCCTTACGACAAACAGGTGTCTGATGCTGCCAACGAGGTTGCTCCATTCAATATTCTCCATGTTTGCGAGGGCGGTGGTCATTTTACAGCGGACTCATTTAACGATTATGTCGATTATCCTGGCAGTATTGTCAATGTGCCTTATCATGAGTTCAAGGGCAAGGCACTGAGTACTAAACAAGTAGCCAAGCTTTTCAATCGCCCTGTTCTTGGCGGTCTGCCACGTCAGAGCAAAATATATACAGGAACTCTTGAAGAGGCTAAGGCTGAAGTAGATGAGATACTGCGTAATGCACCAGCTAATTTCGTTCTTGGTGCCGACGATTCTGTGCCCAATGACTCAGACCCAGAGAAGCTCCGTGCCTTAGTAGACTATGTTCATTCATGGCGCCAGACTCACAAGTTGTAATGAATAAAAAAAAGAATAAATGAAACAGATTATAAAATCAACTTTGGCCGTTATCGCTCTGGCCACAATTTCTAATCAGGCAGTTCTTGCCCAGTCAGTAGCAACCTCTAAGGTTAACAGCCGCGAGCGTATTTTACAGGTGCTCGATCAGAGTCGCCCCAACGACTATGTGCCAGCAGCTTTCTTCCTGCACTTTGAGAACAAATTAGGTCGTAAGGCTGTGCAAGATCATAAAGATTTCTATCGTGCCACCAACATGGATTTTGTGAAGGTCTTCTATGAGATATCTGTACCACAAATCGATATTAAGTCTGGAAAAGATTGGGCTAAAGTTCCTGTTTATGGCGAGGACTTCTTTGCTCCTCAGGTAGCTGTTATCGAGGATCTGGCCCGTGAGTTCGGCGACGAGGCTTTTATCCTGCCCACTGTTTATTCCCCCTTGGCACTTGCACACCAGACTTTGGGGCGTGGCAAGGACTTAAAGAAACTCATCGAGGAGGATCCAAAGGCCTTCGGACAGGCCATAAAGAACCTGTCGCTGAGCATAGAGAACTATCTGCGTTCAGCGCGTAAACATGGTGCCGATGGTTTCTATGTATCAAGTCAGGGTGGCGATGGTAACTCACTTTCACCAAAAGTCTGGAAAGAACAGGTTCGTCAATGGGATAAGCATGTATCAGAGGTTGCCAACGAGATTGGAATTATCAATATCCTGCATATCTGTGATTATGGTACACCCTTCAAGAATGCTGAGGCTTTGTATGATTTTGCCGATTACCCCACAAGTATCATCAATGTTCCTCTAAAGTTCTCTGATGGCTCGACACTCAACTTAAAGGAAGCGCAGCAGCGTTTTGGGCGTCCTATCTTCGGTGGCCTGGAACGTTTGGGAGTTATCGCCAGCGGTTCAATAGAAGAGGCCAAGGCCGAGGTTGATAAAGTGTTGGAGAATGCATCACCCAACTTTATCCTTGGTGCTGATTGTACTGTTCCTGGCGAAACCGATTGGGAGAAACTCCGTGCAGTCATTGATTACGCCCATACTTGGCGTCAGACACATAAGAAGTAATTGATGAAGAATACTATATTATGGATTGGCGCCCTTATCGTGGGCGCCATTTTAGGATTGTTAGGCCTTCAGTGGCTCGACGAGGTGATGACTTTTGTAGCCACAGTCTATACGCGGTTGTTTCAGTTGTTAGCTGTCCCAACCATCGTACTGGCAGTTATCACCACCTTTGCCACGTTTGGCTCTAAGGGTTCAGGCAGAATTTTCGGTCATACGCTGACCTACACGTTGTTGACAACTTTTGTCGCTGCTGCTGTGGGAGCCGTCCTCTTTGTGCTTGTTGCACCAGGGAATCTGCCTGTTGACACCCTCATTCAAGGTGAGCAGTCTGTGGAGCAGGCGCCTCAGCTGTCTTACTTCGACCATATCATTAGCGTCATTCCTAACAACATCGTCAAGCCATTCCTTGAAGGCAATGTACTTTCTTTGCTTTTGTTGGCTTTTGCCATTGGCATAGGACTGTCTAAGTTGCCCGAATCAGAAAATAAGACGATTGTAGTCAAAGGCCTGCTTGGACTTCAGGAACTGCTCTTCCTGCTTATCCGTGGTCTCATATGGACACTGCCTTTAGGTATCGTAGCCTTCTCGGCTCAGTTGTCGGCTCAGTTGTCGGCAGGCGTGGTGGCCGATTCCATCGGTAAATATGTGCTGGTGGTACTGGGCGGTAATGTCCTTCAGTTCTTTGTGGTGTTACCACTGTTCCTGTTGGCACGTGGATTGAATCCTATCCATGTGCTGGGTAGAATGACGCCTGCCGTACTGATGGCGCTTTTCACGAAGAGTAGTGCAGCCACTCTGCCTGTTACAATGGATACAGCAGAGAATCGGTTGGGGATTAAGAAGAATGTGGCTCGCTTTGTGCTTCCCATCTGTACTACTATTAATATGAATGGTTGCGCAGCGTTTATCCTCGTCACCTCGCTCTTTGTGATGCAGAATGGAGGTACGCCTCTCACATGGACGACTATCCTGCTATGGATTCTTATATCAGTGGTGTCGGCAGTTGGTAATGCAGGTGTACCTATGGGCTGTTATTTCCTTACCCTTTCACTCATGTCGGGTATTGGTGCTCCTATTGCCATCTTGGGTATTATCCTGCCTATCTACACTATCATTGATATGATAGAGACCGCAGAAAATGTATGGTCCGACTCTTGTGTAGCTGCTATAGTAAATAAAAAGCTTTCACCAAAAACAGAAGAATAATGAAAAAAGTAATATATTTAATTCTCGTAACAGTTTTTTTTATAACCGTTACCTCATGTAATAGCAACGACGATGGTGTGCAGAAGGGAATCGATATTCCTGGCATCACCATTGATGGCGATGCAGACTGCTGTTCAGCCGAGGAAGCTATTCAGATATATAATTTCCTTCAGACCGTGAAGGTTGTCCCTGAGCTCACGGCCGAGATTGATAGCAAGTATCGTGTCTCTGTATATACTCGTACTGGTAGTCTCCACACGGGCTATAATGATTTGTACTTCGTGGCCACTAAACTCACAACAGGCAATTATATCAAAGAGTTTACAGTGAGTAACTTTAAACCACTCATGTACATGACCAAGATGAAGATGCAGCACAGCACGCCCATATCGGGTATCGTCAAGAGTTTTAACTCCAACTTCACTGCCGTCAAACAAGGTTGGATATCGCTGTTGATGCCGACCAGCGATGCAGGCTATTGGACACTGGCCTATGATGCCAATGTCTTGGGGCAGAAAGGAGGCGTCAGTCCTACGGAAGTCAAGGTGGATGGCCTGCCTGTTGGTCAGGAGTGGCTCAAGTCGTTCAAAATTGGTGGTAACACCTACTATCTGTCGCTGGTTAACCCTGCCGACTGGATTACTGGCAGCAACGAGATACAGGCCTACATATCGGTGAAGAGCCTGACAGGCACTGATCCTTATGAGTTGGCCACAGAGCAGTTTGTCATTGACATTGATCCTCGCATGCCCGACATGGGACACCATACCTCGCCAGACAATGCAGCACTCACACTCCAAACTGATGGCAGTTATCGTGGCAAGATCAATCTCACCATGACAGGTCTGTGGCGCATCCACCTTACGGTAAAAGATGTAAAAGGAAACATTGTGGCTGGAGGTGATAATCTGAAAGATGGCTTCAGCTCACTCTATTGGGACGTAACCCTCTGATAATCTGTTAATATTAGTATCTGTATGCTTAGACTGTTATTATTAGCTATCCCTTTGTTGGCCGATACTACCATCAGCCAGCCTCGTCATCTCGACGAGGTGGTGGTAGTGTCGAATCGGCAGGGTGGGAAGCGTTCGGTCAAGGGACAAGTGGCATCTATCGATGAGCATCTGTCGCAATTGTCGCATGTGTCGCTTGTACGGCGTGGTTCTTATGCATGGGAGCCGATGGTCAACAATATGCCGACGGAACGTGTTTCAACCACCATTGATGGCATGAAGATATTCTATGCATGTACAGACAAGATGGATCCTGTGACGAGCTATGTGGAGAGCGGAAACCTGCAAAGCATCAGTCTCAACTCTGGTCTCAATGGTAATCCACAGGCCACAGGCAACATCGGCGGTGCGCTCGACCTGCGTCTCCGCAAGGCTGGGTTTGAGGCCGATTCCTTTCACCTTAGCTCAATGGCTGGTTATGAGCTCAACGGTCATTTACAGGTGTACGGCGCTGATGCAGCTTGGTCCTCCCAACGCTTCTATATAAATGGTGGCGTATTCTATCGTCATGCCGATAACTATAAGACGGGTCGTGGCGATATGCTGCCATTCTCACAATTTCATAAGTTGAATGCTTTTAGCAATCTGGGCTATCGCCTTACCAATCGTGATATCCTCGAAGGTGTACTCATTGTCGATCATGCTGGCGATGTGGGCTATCCTGCTTTAGCGATGGATGTCAAGCGGGCCGATGCCTTCATCACCTCCCTCGCTTACCGGCACACGTGGGCCGAAGGCCTGTTCGATTCGTGGGAGACTAAGATCTACTATAATCATATCATTCACGAGATGGACGATACCCATCGGTCTGATGTGCTTATCCACATGGATATGCCAGGTCGTAGCACAACTGCGGGTTTCTATAGTCTGCTATCTGGTGTGGTTGGTCAGCACGGGTTTCAATTCAATGCCGATGGCTACTATAACCGATTGTTTGCCGACATGACGATGTATCCTGGCGGTGCGGCTCCGATGTATATGGTCACATGGCCTGATGTCCGTACGCTGAACACGGGTGTGGCCGTTTCTGATGACATCACTTTACCTCACCGCCAGTCTCTCTACGTGTCTGCTAAGTTGGCTTGGCAGCAGCAGACGCTTCGTGACAAGGAGGGCTATGAGGCATTGAAGGTTTTCTTTCCTGGTATGTTAGATTACTATCATCAGTTCACTGGGCGTATCGCTGCCAGCTACAACTGGCATCCCGACCATTGGCAGTTGTCAGTTGGCATGGGCTGGGGCAGTAGGGCGCCAACCGTCACAGAGGCATATGGCTATTACCTCAACAACACCTTCGACCAATATGATTATATCGGCAATCCACGCCTTAGTAACGAGTCGGCTGTTGAAGCCAATGCAACTGTCAGATGGCTGCCAACAGGGGACTTCTCGCTGACTGCCGATGCGAGTGTCTTTTCCTTTTCCAATTATATAATAGGTGTTTCTGAACCGCGACTCAGTGCGATGACTATTGGTGCCGAGGGAGTCAAGGTATATGCCAATCTCAGTCGTGCCACCATTGCCAATGCATCGCTCACCAGTCGGTGGCGGATCTCGCGCCGCATTGATTTTGAGGGCTCTATGGGTTGGGCCTTAGGGCGCGACGACGAGGACGACGCTTTGCCTCTTATCGCCCCTTTTAATTATTCGGCACGTATAGGCTATACATACAAGACTTTGCAATTACAAGCCGAGCTGAAAGGTCATGCCCGTCAGTCAAATTATGCAGCTAAATATGGTGAGACGCTCACTGTGGCTTGGGCCATCTGCAATCTCTCTGCCCAATACCGCTATGCCCGGTTCGCCCTATGTGGCGGTGTGGAGAACGTGTTCAACCGCCTTTATGCCACTTATGCCGACTGGAACAATATACCACAGAAGGGGCGGAATCTCTATTTTAATTTGTCGTATGAACTGTAATTTGTTTTGCCAAATTGCAGTTTTTTTTATCATAAGAGGAATAATATTTGGCTATGTCGGGGGATTTTATTTCCTTTGCACCCATGAACAAAGCGATACTGACGATAACAGGTAGCGACGGCACAGGAGGCTCTGGCGTACAGGCCGATATCCAGCTTATCCACGAGCTGGGTGGTACTGCAGCATCGGTCATAACCTCTATTACGGTACAGAACACACTGGGTATTCAGGAGTTCCACGACCTGCCCGTAGCAGTGGTACGTCAGCAAGTTGAGGCTATCATCAATGACCTTGAGCCGCAAGTTGTCAAGATAGGCTTGCTACGCCGCATTGATGTCGTCGAGATGCTGGCCGAGGTGTTGCAACGTCATAAGCCACGCCATATCATCTATGCGCCGGTACTGACATCAACCAAGGGAGAACGGTTGGTTGAACCTCGTGTCTATGAAGCCATCGAACGATTGTTGATGCCAATGTGTACTGTGGTACTGGCACCGGGCGACCTGCCTATTGGTCCTCGTCGTCATGGTCATGCCAACCAGTTGGCTTCGGCATTGGCTTACTATCTGAGTCTCGACGAGAAGGTGAGCGATGCCATGCTCCATGCCCAGGCCTATCTGAAGCAACTCCCCGCCGAATATGCCGATGGCAATAGTCGCAGCGAAGAGCTTTATAACCAGTTTCTTGACGCCGTAGAGCATTATTTCAACCGTTACGCCGACGTGGCTTTCTATGCCGAACAGCTCAACGTGAGTCCTCGTTATTTAGGACAGGTCACGCGGCGCATCGCCGACCGCTCGCCCAAGGCCATTATCGATGAGCGCATCGCCAACGAGATAGCCACCTTGATAACCACAACCAACAAACCGCTGAAAGACGTTGCCCGATGGCTGGGATTCTCATCGCAGGCCCACCTCTCGCGCTTCTTTAAGAAACGGAAAGGGGTTTCACCTACAGAATTTCAACAACAAAAGCAGTAATATAAAAATGACAAACGAAAGACGTGATTTAAACCGCCAGTTGGCTCAGATGCTGAAGGGTGGTGTGATAATGGATGTGACTACTCCCGAACAGGCCAAGATTGCCGAAGAGGCTGGTGCCTGTGCAGTTATGGCACTTGAACGCATTCCTGCCGATATCCGTGCAGCGGGTGGTGTGAGCCGTATGAGCGACCCGAAGATGATTCGTGGCATTCAGGAAGCGGTCAGTATCCCAGTGATGGCTAAGTGCCGTATCGGCCATATCGCAGAGGCTCAGATTCTGCAGGCCATCGAGATCGATTATATCGACGAGAGCGAGGTGCTCAGTCCTGCCGATAACATCTATCACATCGATAAAACCAAGTTCGACGTGCCATTTGTCTGCGGTGCCAAGAATCTGGGCGAGGCGCTACGCCGTATTGCTGAGGGCGCCACGATGATCCGCACCAAGGGTGAGCCCGGTACGGGTGACGTCGTGCAGGCCGTAAGCCACATGCGACTGATGCAGAGTGAGATTCGCCGACTGGTATCGATGAGCGAAGACGAACTCTATGAGGCTGCCAAGCAGTTGCAGGCACCTTATGAACTGGTACGCTTTGTTCATGACAATGGCAAACTGCCTGTCGTAAACTTCGCCGCGGGCGGCGTGGCTACACCTGCCGATGCCGCGCTGATGATGCAGTTGGGTGCTGAGGGCGTATTTGTGGGCAGTGGTATCTTTAAGAGCGGTAATCCCCGCAAGCGTGCCGCTGCCATCGTGAAGGCCGTGACCAACTATCAGGATGCCAAGATGCTGGCCGAGCTCAGCGAGGATCTCGGCGAAGCTATGGTGGGAATCAATGAACAGGAGATAGAACTCTTAATGGCTGAACGCGGAAAGTAAATGAGAGTTGCAGTACTGGCCCTGCAAGGGGCCTTCATAGAACATGAGCAGATGCTCCATCGTTTGGGAGCTGAGACTTTTGAGGTACGGCAGCTGAGCGATTGGCAGCAGCCCAAAGACGGGCTCATTCTACCAGGAGGCGAGAGTACGGTGCAGATACGCTTGCTCCGCGAGCTGGGGCTACTGGAGCCTATCCGCCAGGCCATCCTCGGTGGACTGCCTGTCTTCGGTACTTGTGCTGGTATGATACTTCTCTCAAAGGATTATCTTGGTACTATGGACATCCGTGTGCGTCGTAATGCCTATGGCCGACAACTCGGCAGTTTCCACACCACAGATAGTGTGGAGGGTATTGGCAGCGATGTGCCAATGACTTTTATCCGTGCGCCGTATATCGAGGAGGTGCTGTCGGCCGATTGTCAGCCGATAGCCGAAGTCGGCGGCCATATCGTGGCAGCACGCCAGGGCAATCAGATAGCGACCGCTTTCCATCCAGAGTTGGATGACGATATACGGATACACCAGTACTTCCTGAAATCCTTGAGCCGGTGAAGATGATTATGCTTTGTGTGCTTTAAATAAGGGTTAACGCTGTTTTCTCGGTTGGAAACCGTTGTTTTCTCGGTGAGGAAATACCATTTTCCAATAGGGAAAACAGCGTTTTCTAACAGGGGAAACAGCGGGAAATGACGTCTCTTTCTAATCTGTGGGGGGGATTGCCGAAACAGTAGGCTTTGTGATAGCCATCAAAAGGTACGTCCCAATCATAGCCGTAAGACTTGATGATATCTCGGATACCTTGTTGCTGAGCGGGCGTAAGCGGACGCTCGCCTCGCATGTACTGGTAGTAGAACTTAACGCCATGCAAATACGCAGTGATGGTCTTGCGCATACTGGTGAAGTTGCTCTTCAGCACGTTGTCGTAAAGATGTGAGAAACCAACGGCCATCGTCATCACCTTAATCTTGTCGAACCAGCGGCAGTGGCCATTTTTCAGTGTGTGGGGTAGCACGCAGCGGCATGTCTCCAAAGTTTCCGGCGCATGGGCGCCAGCGAAATAGTGCATACAGTTCCCGCTAAGCGGACAGCCTGTGTTGAAACACAGGGGATACCAGCTAGGAACTGCTGAATAATCAAACTCATCGTCGTGTGAAATAATGTCTTTAGTCTCGTTCATTTTGTATCTTTTTAATGTTTAACTTTATAGTTGGTTAGAGATTGCAAAGATACTGAAAAAATAAGTGATTCCCAAATTTTTGGCTGTAAAAAACACATGAGGAAGAAAATCCGATTCGACTCTAAAATTCGTATATAGGATAAGAAACAATCAATTGGTGAATTAATCTCCAGATGTTATTTTACAATAAGATGATTCAGATCATTCATGTCGGTGGGCTGAAAACTGATAGACCAGCTGCCGCCGTCTTTCTTCCATGAGAAGAGCAAAACCTCGATGGTCTCGTTGGCAGAGAGAAAAAGGTAGCAAATATCGGCATTATAGTCCTCAAACCTGACTTCACCTTTGTTTACGAAGCCATTGCGCTTTAGCTCGGATATCACAGATTCCAATGGTACCGGGAAGAAATAATCATAGGCGCAGTAGAAGAAGTCATTGCCATCGTCGTAGCTGAAGTGGAACCTGATTTGACGATTCCCTTTGTTATAATACCTTCCGTAGCATATGTCGCCTTCCTTGTCTATGCGTATCAGGGCGTTGGCATTTACGATGGCGAAATCGGCAAAGTTCTCCGTCATGTATTTCTCTACGTCGGTGAGTGGTGAACCAAATGCCAGATATGGCTTGATGACAATGGAATCGAGGTTGATCACAACTGCCATTGAGTCTTTTGAAGTCTCTGACGTCGCAGATTCCTCTTTATTACCATAGGCAGTGAACACTGATAAAACCATTGCGCAGCAAACGACGGCTGCGAGCGTCATAAGAATCTTTCTCATACTTATAGCTGATTAATATTTCTGATTTTTTTCTCTAATTGTTCTATCTGCTGTTCTATCTCCCAGTTCTTTCTGATGAAAGCACTGATGCCAGTCATCAGTTCGGTGGTGCGCCAGCGGTAATAAGCCACTGCCACTGCCAAGCCAATGAAGATAAGCATTAGAACTGTGGCACATGCTACTGCAATGATGAATGATACTTCCATATCTGTTTGCCGTTTTGATTTTCGCCGGCAAAGGTAAGCAAAGCCTGCGAAAGAGGTGTTCTCACGGCGCACAAGCTTGTATTCTGGGCGCACAAATTACATTTTGAAACAAAAATGAAACATTTTATGCATATTTTATCAGAAAAAGCTGTATCTTTGTACCCAAACAAAGTTATTCAACCGATGAAGAAATATCTTTTTGTATTCTTGATTGTTGCAGCGATGGCTATTGGATGTACTGGCGGTCGCGGAAACGGTAATGTGTTGTCGGATGCTGACAGCATCTACCAATGGGAGAATATACGCAAGTATCTTATGGAAGAGCCGGAACTAGCGCTTAGACTGATTGATACATCTGAAATGCGTGGGGTGGCTGATGTGAACTACGCCAACTATATGCGGGCACAGATATACTATGGTTCGCCAACGATGGAAGATTTGGATAAAGCTCGCGATTACTGTCTACGGGTGCTTAACAACCAGAATCCCGTCGTCGACAGCTTGCAGAGGATAAAGATAATTTCATTGCTAGTGTCAGTTTTCCAGAAGACTCCTGAAAAATATCAGGACGCAGTGCGCTATGCTATTAAAGGTGCCGAGATGGCTCACAAGGCAAATCGTCTGATGGAAGAGGCGGAATTCTATTTCAATGCGGGGACCATGATGGAACGACTACAGCAAGGTAGCGGCATTGCCTATATGAATAGCTCATTAGAGCTTTATCGTAAGGCCGCTCGAAATAGTATAGCCCCTCTACCAATGTTTTCTTCAAACCTTGGTCAGATGGCACGTATCTATGCTGAGGAAAAAAAATATGCTGATGCTATCTCTTTGCTAGAAGAACGGCTGTTGGTCATCGAGCGCATCGAAAAGGAATACTCTACAGCCCCTGCTGGATGGATAGATCAGCAACGGGCGTATACTTATCCTGTTATGGCATATTGTCTGTATATGACAGGAGATAAGGAGAGAGCTCAACGCATGGCTGCGGCATTTGAGCAGACACAGGCAGGACAACAGCCTGGTAACCAAGACGATATTCTGTTTTATTACGCATCTTCTGGAAATGCCGCTCGTATTCAGCAGATTTATGACCAGTTGGAGCCTTATTATAGGGAGAAAGGGGATACCATATCCCAGAATTATGTCAGTTTGCTGGCCTTATATGCCCGTGGACTCAATGAGATAGGCCGCTACCATGAAGCCTATCAGGTGCTCGACCGTTTTAGTGTGATTAATGATAGTCTGGTACAGCGTGAGCGTCAGCAGGAAACGTTGAAATATGCACAACAGATGAAAACACAGGAGAAGGAGCTAGAACTGAAGGACAAGGAGGCCAAAGCTCGATTACACCTTATTATAATATTAGCTCTTGTGGTATTTTTGGTGGCTTGCATAATATTCTTGTGGCGTATCACTTTGGCTCATCGCCGACTACAGGAGAAAAACCGCCAGTTGTTCGATACTGTGCAGCAGATGATACAACAGGCTGACAAGCGACAGGAAGCACTAGATCGCCTTCCCGAGGCCACCTTGAGCCCATCACAGCAACTCTACAACCGTATCTGTCACCTGATGCGTGATCAACAGCCTTATACTGATAGTGAACTGAACCGTGAGACACTGGCCCAGATGCTTGCTACCAACTATAATGTTGTGGCATCTGTTATCCGTGAGTGTACAGATGGACAGACCATCGGAGATTTCCTCGATGATTGGCGCATCCGTCATGCTGCTCAGTTAGTGGCTACCACTAGTGATACCGTTGGTCTCATTATCGAAGAAAGCGGCTTCTCTAGCCGCAGTCATTTCAACACACTCTTCCGTGAGAAGTTCAAAATGACACCATCAGAGTATCGTAAAATAGCACAGGAAAAGAAAAATGAAGGATAGTTGCCCTTTATTAGTGGAGCAGTAGCAATCCTGCAAAAGCGGCATAGCATATCATACGGATGGGATTGATTTTTAGATAGCCTGTTCCGAAAGCAGTAGCTATGAAAAGGACGCAACTGATACAGAACTGCCACGGAGTCTCTGTTGGTGTGGAAAAATTCTCCTTGTTGCAGAGCAATAGGGTGGCTGCAGCGAGTAATCCTACGACGGCAGGGCGCAGACCTATAAAGATCGATTGCACCAATGGGGTGTTCATATACTTCATGAACATCTTGCTAATCAGAATCATCAGAATGAGCGAGGGGAGTACCAGTGCGAAAGTCGCTGTGGCACTACCGAGGATGGCCATCAGATGACTATAACCTGCATTATGAATGGCTGTGTATCCGCAGTAAGTAGCTGAATTGATACCGATAGGACCAGGTGTCATCTGTGAGATAGCTACGATATCGGTAAACTCAGCCGTAGAGAGCCAATGGTGTGTCTCTACTGTCTCGTGTTGGATAAGTGATAGCATGCCATAGCCTCCACCAAAGCCGAAAAGGCCAATCTCGAAGAATGTGATGAATAGACTGAGAAATATCATTTGGCTTAACTACTTAACTTTTGATTACTTAACTTCCCGTAGATATAGCCACCGATAGCAGCGATGATTATAATGTAAATAGGTGAAACGCCTAGGCCCCAAATTGTTAGAGCGCAGGCGATGGGAATCCAGATAGTGTAGCGATTAAGTTGGGCACGCTGACCAAGACGAAACGTTGGTACGGCTATCAATGCCACTACCGCAGGACGTATGCCTCGGAAGATGGCAGCCACATAGGGATTATCCTTAAACTGACTGAAGAACATCGCGATGGCAAGGATGATCAGAAAAGAGGGCAGTGCTGTGCCGATGGTTGTGGCGATGGCACCACGTGTCTTGCGCAACTTATAGCCGATGAAGGTGGCGATATTGATGGCGAAGACACCCGGACAACTCTGGGCGACGGCTATCAGGTCGAGCATCTCGTCCTTCGACACCCATTTTTTCTTGTTCACCACCTCTTCTTCTATCAATGGAATCATGGCATATCCACCACCGAGGGTGAATATGCCAATCTTAAAGAAGGTCTTAAATGATTCCCAGTAAATGTTCATCGCTGTTCGATCCATTTACGGGCATTGACGAAGGCTTCAATCCATGGGGTTACCTCGTCGTTACGACGGTCTGCGGGATACCAGGCATTCTGCCAAGGGAAGGCGGCACGCTCCGGGTGGGGCATCATGCAGAGATGACGACCGTCGGCTGAACAGATACCTGCCACATTATAGTCAGAGCCGTTAGGATTAGCGGGATAGCCGGCGTAGTTGTATTTGGCAATCACGTTGTACTGGTCCTCTGCCTCGGGGAATGAGAATTTACCCTCTCCGTGAGCCACCCAGATGCCAAGTTTAGAACCGCTGAGGCTACCGAACATGACACTGTTGTTCTGGGGAATGCTCAGAGAGATGAATTCACTCTCGAACTTATGCGAATCATTGTGTAACATCTTGACACCTTTGGCACCTGTGAGACCGAGTTCCACCATCAACTGACAACCGTTACAGATACCGAGTGACAATGTGTCCTCACGTGCATAGAATTTATCGAGTGCCTCCTTGGCTTTCGGATTGAAGAGGAAGGCACCAGCCCATCCCTTGGCAGATCCGAGTACGTCGGAGTTGGAGAAACCGCCGCAGAACACAATCATGTTGATATCCTCGAGCGTCTCGCGGCCACTGATCAGGTCGGTCATCATGACATCTTTTACCTCGAAGCCGGCAAGGTAGAGACAGTAGGCCGTCTCACGCTCACACTGGGTACCCTTCTCACGGATAACAGCAGCCTTAGGTGCCTGCCCCTTGTCCGATTGCTCGTTCTTCCATCGGTCGGGGTTAAGACCGAACTGCGCAAGTTTACCAGTAAAGCTCGTGGGGAATTTCATTTCCAGTGGCTGCTTCTTATAGTTCTCGTAGCGCTCCTTAGCCTTACCGTTGAAGCTCTGCTTGCGGTCGAGAAGATAAGAGGTCTTATACCAAGTGTCGCGCAGGGTGTCGATATCGAAGGTCTTTTCCGTGTCGCCTGCCTTTACCACGATGGTGCGAGCCTCGGGAACGGGATAGCCGATCTTGGCGAAACCTACACCCATCTCCTCCATGAAGTCCTTGAACTCCTGCTTGTGCGCATCGCTGATTTCAACAACAACTCCTGGATTCTCTGCGAAGAGTGCTTTCACGATGTCACCTTCCTTGCAGATGTCGTGCAGATTGATATGCATACCACCCTTGGTATTGGCGAAGCACATCTCGAGCAGGGTGGTAATCAGACCACCGGCCGAGATATCGTGACCAGCCAGAATCCAACCCTTCTCGATCATCTGCTGGACAGCCATGAAGGCATCAGCGAAGTACTCGGCATTCTTCACCGTAGGTACATCGTCGCCTACCTTACCCAGACTCTGGGCGAAGGCAGAACCGCCTAGACGCTGCTCGTCGAACGAGAAGTCGATATGATAGAGTGAGGCATTCTTGTCGTTCACCAATACGGGTGATACCACCTTCTTGATATCGCTGACCTCGCCACCGGCACTCACGATGACGGTTCCCGGAGAGATGATCTTCTCACCGTTGGGATACTGCTGACTCAATGAGAGCGAGTCCTTACCTGTGGGCACGTTGATATGCAGGTCGCAGCAGAAGTCGCTCAGCGCCTTCACACCAGCATATAGTCGGGCATCCTCACCCTCCTGTGAACGGCAAGGCCACATCCAGTTGGCAGAGAGACTCAGTGAGTCCATACCCTCGGCGAGAGGAGCCCAGACGATATTGGTCAGGGCCTCGGCCACAGAGAGTATACTGCCTGCAGCAGGATTTGCCAAACCGGCTTGAGGGGCATGACCAATAGCGGTAGCGATACCTTTCTCACCACGATAGTCAAGGGCGACCACACCACAGTCGCTCAATGGCAACTGGATCTCACCCTGACACTGCTGACGGGCAATCTTACCTGTCACACTTCGGTCAACCTTATTCGTCAGCCAGTCTTTACAAGCCACAGCCTCCAATTGGAGCACACGGTCGCGATATTCGTCAATCTGATCCTGACT
>JAEEGK010000589.1_pt1 | contig 90594 bp, 59 predicted proteins | sample 8958771 | NCBI WGS metagenome assembly JAEEGK01 (sample SAMN16246547, study PRJNA631951) | gut metagenome | biome: gut microbiome; feature: rumen; material: SC-attached | host: Bos | place: Iran: Karaj | collected 2018-10
ATCGAAAGCGGAGAGACAGGGATTCGAACCCTGGGTACCCGTAAGAGTACGCCGCATTTCGAGTGCGGTCCATTCGACCACTCTGGCATCTCTCCGTTTTATAATGCGACTGCAAAATTACTGCTTTTGCAGCAAATGACAAAGAAAAAAAGGCAAAAATCTATAAACTATTTAGAAAAAGCCGCGTAACAGCGAAGCTTTTATCAGCCATTGTCTGCCAGAAGTTCAGGTACTCTTCAAAGTGTTCCTCCGCTCCCGGTGTATCACTGATGATGCGAAAACTGACAAAAGGAACATCATAAAGATGGCAGACCTGGGCTATTGCAGCAGACTCCATGTCAACTGCCAGTCCATTGGGGTATGTCGCCTTTATGACATTCAACTGATTGCGGTTGGTAATAAATTGGTCGCCCGTGCATATCAGGCCGGGAACGATGCGAACATCAGAAGACAGCGAGATAGCAGTCTCGGCCATCGCTTTATCACTCTCGAAGAAACGAGGCAAGCCTTGAACTTGACCTGGATCAACATTATCACCGCACGACACATCATGATAACAGGTTTGTTTACTAACTACCACATCCATTATTCTTAAGCAAGTATCTATGCCTCCAGCCACACCTGTGCTAACCACACTATCGGGTTTAAAGTTGATAATCAAATTCGTCACACCCGTAGCAGCATTAACTTTCCCAATACCGCATTGCAGCAATACAATGGTCTTATCATCCAACTTACCAGTCAGGAACTCCTGCGGCCCAATTTTTTCCAACTTCGTATCTGTCAGAATAGAGGCAATCTGCTTAAACTCCACGCTCATAGCTGTGAGCACACCTATTTTTTTTCCCATTCTCTATATTTTTTTACAAAAATACATAATTTTTCTTTCTAACCCAACTTTTGCAACTCATTTGCAACCATAACTGCGTACTTTTGCACACAGAAAGAATAATAACATGATATTATGAACGTACTATTAGACATTTTGAAAGAAGTTTGGGTGCTCACCAACGAGATGTCACCCTACTTACTGTTGGGGTTCCTTTTAGCGGGTCTCATGCATGAGTTTCTGCCCAGAACACTGTACACCAATCATTTGGGAAAGAATAACTTCAGGTCGGTCTTCCTGGCCGCCCTCTTTGGTGTTCCCCTACCCCTCTGCTCTTGCGGCGTGATTCCAACAGCTATGGGGTTAAGGCGCGAAGGAGCCAGTAAGGGAGCCACCGTATCCTTTCTGATAGCCACGCCCCAGACGGGAGTGGACAGTATCATTGCCACCTACAGTTTGATGGGCCTACCCTTTGCTATCATTCGTCCCATTGCAGCTTTTCTGACTGCCATACTGGGAGGAACGCTCACAAACAAAATAGAGGACCGCTCCACTCTCTCCCTTAGGGGGAGTGCCTCAAAGTCACACCACCAAGAAGAAAAGGATAAAGCACTCCCCCAAAGGGGGAGCTGGGAGGGGGCTTTCCATTATGCCTTTGTAGAGATGATGGAAGACATTGGCAAATGGCTGATAATCGGTCTTCTCGTTGCCGGTATCATCACAGCTGCCGTACCCGATTCCTGGTTCACTGCCTTCCAGGGCAATACCCTCTACAGTATTCTCTTTGTCTTACTGTTCAGCATCCCCATGTATTTGTGTGCTACGGGCAGTATTCCCATTGCTTTAGCTTTGATGATGAAGGGTCTTACCCCTGGCGCAGCCCTTGTGCTGCTGATGGCGGGTCCAGCCAGCAATGTAGCCAGCATCCTTATTATAAATAAGGTATTAGGGCGCAAGACGCTGGCCATCTATCTGTTCTCAATCATAGCAGGGGCTATTGCCTTTGCATTAGGAATCGACTACCTGTTGCCAGCCGAATGGTTCACCGCACCCCTTGCCAGCATGCAGGAGTGCTGTGCCGAGCAACCTGGCTGGTTCAGCATTCTCTGTACCATCCTGATGATTCTGCTTCTTATCCATGCCCTAAGCCCTCACAAGCTCTTCGGTGGCCATCATCACCATCATTGTCACTGCCACGATTGCGAAAGCTCAACTACCAACTGTCAACTGTCAACTGTCAACTATAAGATAAATGGCATGACCTGCCATCACTGCGCAGCCAACACCCAGAAGGCCATAGCATCGGTAGAGGGTGTGGAACAGGTAACCGTCTCGCTGGAGGAAGGGCTGGCACATGTTACGGGCAACTTCAGGGAAGATGACATACGCCAAGCAGTAGAAAGTATCGGGTTTGAAATAGAAAAGTAAGCATAACGGGCCTTTCTTGTACATCGAGTACAAAAAAAATGCTCTATTTCTTGGCAGATTGAAAGAAGTATTGTACCTTTGCCGTGCAAAAGATAAGAAAAAAGCAGATTATGGCACATAATGGTAACTATTTTAACGGCTTTTATTTTTACTTTTACTTTGGCAAAATAAAGTAGAGCGGGTCGTTATATGTGTCAGACTAAGAAACAAAACAAGAATTAAGGTAAAGAAAACAATAAGGTCCCGCTCTACAACGAGCGGGATTTTTTTTAAGGAAAAAGATGAGAAGAATAGCAATTCAAGGTATTAAAGGGAGTTTCCACGACATAGCCTCGCACCGTTATTTCGAGGGAGAGGACCTGGAACTGGTCTGCTGCGACACATTCGAGCAGGTATTCCGACACCTGAAAGAGGACAAGGATGCTGCAGCACTGGTGGCCATAGAAAACACCATCGCAGGAAGCCTGCTTCATAACTACGAGCTGCTTCGCGACAGCGGCATGACCATTGTGGGCGAACATAAACTGCGCATCAGCCACAGCATCATGTGCCTGCCCGATGACGACTGGAAAGACATCACAGAGGTGAACTCACATCCCGTGGCATTGATGCAGTGCAGGAATTTCCTCTCTGAACACGATATGAAGATTGTGGAAGTTGCAGATACAGCAGGCGCCGCTGCCAACATCAGCAAGAAACAGCTGCGCGGCCATGCAGCCATCTGCCATAAGGATGCAGCCAAGATATATGGCATGAAGGTGCTGCAGGAAGGCATCGAGACTAACAAGCATAACTTCACCCGCTTCCTGGTGGTATGCAATCCCGAGAAGGCTCATACACTGCGCAAGTTCGAGGAGCTGAACAAAGCCAGCCTTGTCTTTACCCTCCCCCACGAGGAGGGAAGCCTGTCGGCCATCCTGAGTGTGCTATCATTCTACAAACTCAATCTCACCAAGATTCAATCGCTCCCCATCATTGGCAAGGAGTGGCAGTATATGTTCTATATAGACCTTTCCTACAACGACTACACTCGTTACAAGCAGGCCATCAATGCCATCACCCCCCTTACCAAAGAGCTAAAACTATTAGGAGAATACAGAAATGGAAGAGAAACAATTTAACATACAGCCCGCCGACAGGTTGGCAAGCGTACAGGAATACTATTTCAGCCGCAAGCTGAAGGAAGTGGCTCAGATGAACGCTCAGGGTTTGGACGTTATATCATTGGGCATTGGCAGTCCCGATATGCCACCATCACAGCAGACCATAGAGACACTCTGCAAGGAAGCCGTTAAGCCATCGGTTCATGGCTATCAGCCCTACGTAGGAATACCCGAGATGCGCCAGAGCATGGCCGACTTCTACCAGCGCTGGTATGGCGTGGAACTGGATGCTAATACCGAGATTCAGCCCCTTATTGGTAGCAAAGAAGGCATCCTGCACGTAACACTGGCCTTCGTAAACCCCGGCGACAAGGTGCTGGTACCCAATCCCGGCTACCCCACCTACACATCGCTGAGCAAGTTGCTGGGCGCAGAAATTGTCAATTACGACCTGAAGGAAGATAATAAGTGGCAACCCGACTTCGAGGCGTTGGAAATGATGGATCTCACTGGCGTTAAGCTGATGTGGACTAACTACCCCAACATGCCTACGGGTGCAGACGCTTCATTGGAGCTGTTCCAGAAACTGGTAGACTTTGCCCGTCGCCACAACATTGTGGTGGTGAATGACAATCCCTACAGCCTCATCCTTAACGAGCATCCCCTCAGCATCCTGCAGATACCCGGTGCCAAGGAGTGCTGTATTGAGTTCAACTCCATGAGTAAAAGTCAGAACATGCCCGGATGGCGTGTAGGATGGGTTTCAACAAATGCAACCTTCATACAGTGGATTCTGAAAGTAAAGAGCAATGTGGACAGCGGTATGTTCCGCCCCCTGCAGTTAGCGGCTGCCGAGGCATTACACAATACAGATGAATGGCATGCCAGCTATAACCGCGAGGTTTATGCCAAGCGTCGTGCCGTCGCCGAGGAGATAATGAAGACACTGGGCTGCACCTTCGACCCTTCTCAGGTAGGTATGTTCCTATGGGGACGTATCCCTGATTCATACAACGATGTAGAAGAGCTCACCGAGCACATCCTCCACGAAGCCCGCGTGTTCATCACCCCAGGCTTTATCTTCGGTTCCAACGGCAAGCGATACATCCGCATCAGCCTGTGTGCCAAAGAAGAGAAACTGCAGGAAGCGCTTAGTAGAATTCAAAATTCACAATTCATAATAAAGTGAAGAGTGAAGAATCAGAGACACAATGCGCCAATTGTAAATTATGAATTAAAATTATGAATTAGATATAAGTATGGAACTAGAATTACAACCCCTGAACCTGCCAAGTGACCAGGAACGTGCTTTCATCATCGCCGGTCCTTGCAGCGCAGAGACAGAAGAACAAGTAATGACCACCGCCAAGCAACTGGCAGGCAAAGGCTGCCATCTATTCCGTGCCGGCGTATGGAAGCCACGCACCAAGCCAGGTGGCTTTGAGGGACACGGCGAACCTGCCCTGCCCTGGTTGGCTGACGTCAAGAAGGAAACAGGTATGCTGGTATCTACCGAGGTGGCTACACCCGAGCATGTGGAACTGGCCCTGAAGTATGGCATTGATATCCTTTGGGTGGGTGCACGCACAACAGCCAACCCCTTTGCCGTTCAGGCATTGGCCGATGCACTGAAAGGTACAGACGCCACAGTGTTGGTAAAGAATCCCGTCAACCCCGACCTTGAACTCTGGATTGGTGCCCTGCAGCGTATCAACGGCGCCGGCATCACGAAACTGGGAGCTATACACCGTGGCTTTAGCAGCTATGAAAAGAAGTTGTATCGCAACGAGCCCATGTGGCAAATCCCCATAGAGCTGAAGCGCAGATTGCCCCAGTTGCCTGTCGTATGTGACCCCAGCCACATCAGCGGAAGACGCGACCTGATAGCTCCTCTCTGCCAGCAGGCAATGGACTTGGGATTCGACGGTCTCCTGATAGAGAGCCACTGCAACCCCGACAAGGCTTGGAGCGATGCATCACAGCAGGTGACACCCGAAGTTCTCGACTTCATTATCTCACGTCTTATCTTCCGCGATACAGACGAGCATACCGACACACTGAAGGATCTGCGCAAAGAGATCGACGAGATTGACAACGAACTTATAGACCTGTTGGCCAAGCGTATGAGAATCTGCCGCAACATCGGTGAATACAAGAAGGAAAATGGTATGACCATTGTTCAGACCCGTCGTTACAGCGAGATATTGGACAAGCGCGGTGCACAGGGCTCTTTACTCGGCATTGACACGCTGTGCATCAAGAACATCTTCGAGCACATCCACGAAGAGAGCGTTCGTCAGCAAATGGAGATTATCAATAAATAGTGGCCCCCTCCCCGCTCCCCCTTTGGGGGAGTGCTTTAACTATAAAAAAATGAGAATACTGATTTTAGGCGCTGGTAAGATGGGGTCGTTCTTTACGGACGTATTGAGCTTCGAACATGAATGCGCCGTTTATGAGATAGATGCCAAGCGGATGCGTTTCCTGTATAACACACAGCGATTCACATCCATGCAGGAGATAGAGGATTTCAAACCCGAACTGGTTATCAATGCCGTAACATTGAAGTATACCTTGGAGGTCTTCGGACAGATACTACCTCATCTGCCCAAAGACTGTATCATCAGTGATATCAGCAGTGTGAAGACGGGATTCAAGGAGTACTACGACAGTACCGGCTTCCGCTATGTGAGTACACACCCCATGTTCGGACCGACATTTGCCAACCTGGGCGCACTCAGCAGCGAGAACGCCATTGTCATCAACGAGGGCGACTATATGGGGCGCATTTTCTTCCTGGACCTCTACCGCCGCCTGGGACTGAATGTACACGAATACAGTTTCGAGGAGCATGACGAGGCAATGGCCTACTCACTGTCCGTTCCCTTCGTCAGTACCTTTGTGTTCAGTGCTGTCATGAAGCATCAGGACTCGCCGGGTACAACCTTCAAACGTCACCTGAAGATTGCACGTGGTGTGCTGTCTGAGGACGACACCCTGCTGCGCGAGATTCTGTTCAACCCGAAGACCAAGTCGCATGTAGAGCAAATCCGCGCCGAACTGAAAGAGCTTATTCAGATTATTGACGACCGCGATGAGGATGCGCTCAACAAATATCTGGTAAAGATTCGCAAGAATATACAGTAACAATAAAGCCTGCCCGGTTGGGCAGGCTTTATTGTCAGATCTTAGACGTTAGACCTTAGTTTTTTTGCTAAAGTCTAAAGCCTAGAGCCTAAAGTCTAGAGTCTCTTAATCCATCACCTTGATACGTACGTTCTTATACCATACGTCGTCGCCGTGATCCTGGAGAGCGAAGTAACCACCTTCCTTGCCTTCTTCGATCATCAGACCGTAAGCATAGGGGAATTCACCGCCCTTGCAGAACTTGCTGTTGTCAAGCATCTCCTTCCACTTAGGTGTCCAAAGGTGATACTCCAATACCTTCTCGTCGTTCTGGTAATGAATAACAGTACCCTTGAAGACAACAATCTTAGCCTTGTTCCACTCGCCAAAAGGCTTAGCGTTCTGAGGAACAGCAGGTACCATATCGTACAATGAAGCAGCCTGACGGTTACCGTCAACACCCAACTGAGCATCTACGTGGTTGGCATTGTCCAATACCTGATACTCAGAGCAGCTCTGCCAGATAGGCAACATCTCGCCGTTGGCATCCTTAGCCTCCTGAGCCAAGTAGAAGATACCAGAGTTACCACCCTTGCTGATCTTGTACTCCAACTCCAAGGTAAAGTTAGTGAACTTATGAGCAAACATCAGGTCGCCACCACCTTCAGCCTGAGCCTCACCGGTACCAGAACCCTTCAGGTGAATGCACTCGCCGTCGTTCTCCCAGCTTGTAGGAACAGCATCCTGACCATAACCGCGCCAGCCGTCCAGGCTAGAACCGTCAAACAGAATGTAATATCCTTCCTCGTCCTGCTTCAGCTGAGCCAGATCATACTGCTCGTTCTCTACGATTTCAGCAACAGCCTCTTCGCCAGCAGCCTCCTCGGTCTTGTTCTCGCAGTTCTTGCAAGCATCACAACCACAGTTGCATTCACACTTCTTCTGGCAGCAAGATGCCATCAGGGCCAAAGTTGCTGCAAATAACAAAGTCTTCTTCATAACTTGAAATTGTTGATAGTTTTATGTTAATAATAATCATTTGCCTGCAAAGTTACGAATAAGTGAGGGATAAACGAAAGAAAAACTGATTTTTCTTTTCTTTTGTCCGAATGAAAGTAACCCACACTGCAATTATACTTTACGACTTAGCCACTTACGCAAGGGCTCATCGTAGAAGAGGAGGCAAAGGGTGGCTATCAGCAGCGAAGCCACAATGGTGATGATGGCAGGGAGCCAAGGCTGGGAATAACCCTCGTAGGGATGAGTATCCTTCCCTACCCATGTAATATAAAGGTATATAAGGGGAAAGTGAACGGCATAGAGGGGATAGGACAGACGACCCAGGAAAGAAACGGCCTGCTGCCGCCAACCGGAAACGGTGCCTCTGGCAGCAAACCAGATGATAGTGGGAAAGAGAGACAAGAGACAGATAAGTTGGTAGATGGTATCCGGCTCTTTACCACCCAGCGAAGGAAGTCCCAACAACACCACAATTGCCAAGCTACAGAACAGGAAGACGTGCCCCTTTATCGGTCTGGGATTACGCTTACGGAACATACGGGCCATCAGGAGTCCCATAGGATATGCGTAGAGCATACGCAGGGCTCCACCCAATAGGTTCATAGGTTCTGAAGACCAGCCGTAGGCCACGCCGCCATCCTCTAAAACCAAGGCATAGGCAGCAAGGGAGATGATACCGCATGTTACCCAGACACGAAGCCACTTGGTGGGCAGACGGTGCAGCAGCAGTCCATAAAGCAGACTGCCTATATACTCGAAGAACAAAGACCAGTGCGGTCCGTTTAATGGGAAAGCCTCGGTATTACCACGCACATCCATCCCACTGGGGGCAGGAATCAGGAACAGCGCCAGCAACGTTGCCCACATCAGGGTTTCAACGGGCACGGCATTACCTTGCCAATTCACACATCCCTGAATAATAAAGGCAATAGCTCCCAAGATAACGCCCATCACAACCATAGGATGCAAACGAATCAGACGTCTCTTCACAAATCCCCAAAAGGTAAGAGTTCCCCTCTCTTCCGGAGTCTCCCCTCTCCCTGGAGAGGGGATGGGGGTGAGGCTGGTGAGGCGGTTATCATACGCATACCCCATGACAAAACCAGAAAGGATGAAGAAGAAGTCCACACCCAGAAAGCTATGGTAAAACTCATTAACCGGCGTAGGCCACAAAAAAAAACTCTTGGCATCATTGAAGACATGATACAGGAGTACCATAAGGGCTGCTACACCACGTAATCCGTCCAGAATATCGTATCTTGGCTTTTCCATAATCATTAATTAGTTTTTGTGCAGCAAATATACAACTTTTTCCGTGCAAAGCTTCTTTTTTTACCTTAAATCCTGTAAATTTGCCTTCAATTATGAAAAGAATATACCTTATCACCGGTGGTGAACGCTCGGGAAAAAGCACTTATGCCGAGAAGTTGGCACTCAGCCTTTCGCCCCACCCCGTCTATATGGCTACGGCTCATATCTGGGACGAGGAATTCCGCCAACGCGTGCTCCGTCATCAAGAACGACGCGGACCGGAATGGACCAATATAGAGGAGGAGAAACATCTTTCAGCCCACGATGTCTCGGGGCGCGTGGTGCTTGTTGACTGCCTGACGCTATGGGCCAACAATTTCTGCTTTGCAGAAAAGGAGGAGCTCTTCGACACTGAAAGGGTGCTGAAAGAACTTAAGGAGGAGTTAAACCGATTTACCAAACAAGATGCTACCTTCATCTTCGTGACGAACGAGATTGGCATGGGAGGCGTATCGCCGAACCCTCTGCAACGCCGTTTTACGGACCTGCTGGGTTGGCTGAACCAGTATGTGGCCTCCATAGCCGACGAGGTCGTACTGATGGTAAGCGGAATAGAGGTGAAAGTAAAGAGTCTAGAATGAAAAGTGAACTGAGAACTGCGTTACAAGATAAGATAGACAACCTGAACAAGCCCAAGGGTGCTATGGGGCGGTTGGAGGAATTAGCCCTGCAGATAGGTCTTATACAGGAGACACTGGAGCCCAGTCTCCAGCATCCCTGTCACCTGTTACTGGGTGCTGACCATGGGATAGAACGCGAGGGAGTAAGTGTCTCGCCGCGTGATGTGACATGGCAACAGATGATTAATTTTACCCGTGGGGGCGGTGGCGTGAACATGTTCTGTCGCCAGCACGGATTTGACCTTAGCATTATAGACATGGGCGTGGACCATGACCTATCGCAGTTTCCCCTTATCCGTAACCTGAAGATCCGGCCACACGGCACTGGCAATTTCCTATATGAACCGGCCATGACAGAACAGGAGATGCAGCAATGCCTTTCCACAGGTGCCATGCTGGTGGACGAATGTGCCGGCAAAGGCTGTAACGTTATCTGTCTGGGCGAGATGGGCATTGGCAATACCAGTCCCTCCAGCATCTGGATGCATCTGCTGCTGGATATTCCCCTGTCGCAATGTGTAGGTGCCGGAGCGGGTCTTTCGGACAAAGGTATCAGCCACAAACTCGAGGTACTGCAACGATCGGTAGACAGGACATCAGGCACTCCCCTAACCTGCCAGACCATTATGCAGGAATATGGCGGTCTGGAGATGGTGACAGCCGTGGGTGCCATGCTCCGCGCTGCAGAGAAGCGCATGGTGGTGTTGGTGGACGGCTTTATCATGAGTGCCTGCGCTCTGATGGCCTGGAAGCTAAACCCCGAATTTCTGCCCTTTGCCGTCTTCTGCCATCAGGGCGATGAAGCAGGGCACCGGCTTATGCTGGAAGGAATGGGCGTGAAGGGTCTGTTGAATCTGGGCCTCCGTCTGGGCGAAGGAACAGGAGCCTTATGTGCCTACTCTATCCTGCAGAGTGCCGTAAGAATGCTGAACGAGATGAACAATTTCCAAAACGCTAACATAACAAAGTATTTCTGATATGAAAACTATTCGGTTTTTCCTGAACGATATATGGGCAGCACTGATGATGTTTACCCGCCTGCCATGGTGGCGCCTGCATCAGCCCCAGGAGGAGCATTTCCGCAATGTTACCACCGTATGGCCCCTGACAGGATGGCTTACAGGCGGTGTGATGGCCCTTGTCTTCTACGCTGGTATCATGTTCCTGCCACTCCCCATTGCGATTCTGCTTACCATCCTGTCTCGCATCCTGCTCACAGGGGCCTTACACGAAGACGGACTGGCCGACTTCCTGGACGGCATGGGTGGAGGAAAATACAAGGAGAGCATCCTCTCCATCATGAAAGACAGCCACATAGGCACCTATGGCGTACTGGGACTGATCATCTATCTGGCATTCTTCTTCTTTGGCCTGCAGGAACTGACAAGCAAATTCCTTAGGGAAAGCCTTACGCCCGAGAGTACCTGTCGTAATCCATTGCTGATGATTTGCATGGCCATGCTCTTCATGGATGTATGGGCCAAGAATCTGGCATCGATGATTGTCTTTCAACTGCCTTATGCGCGTAAGGAAGAGGAGGCTAAAACACACCTCGTGTACAAGAAGAACTGGGGAAAGCAACTGCTGGTATGCCTGCTCTCGCTCCTACCCTTTATCATTATCTGGAGTTTAACGGGTTGCCTTCCCATAAACAACTGCCTGATAATTTTTGTTCCCATCGTTGTGCAGACGCTCCTTGTCTGGTGGATGCGTGAACGCATCGGCGGCTATACGGGCGACTGCTGTGGTGCACTCTTCCTGCTGACAGAAGCCTCCACGTTATTCGCCTGGATTATTATGATTAAAGGATAGATAACAAAAAGAAATGCCCTGCAGATTCGCAAGGCATTTCTTTTATCTATCAACTCTCAGCTTTATTTATCTCCGATAGCGTGCAGATACTCTTCCCAAAGTTCCTCTACACCATTCTCGGGCTTGTCACCCAGGATGTGCTTCATAGCCTTGTCCCAAGACCAGGGATTCAACTCGGCAGCAGAAGCATTGAACTTACGCAGGAAGTTCTTGTCCTTGTTCAACTGCAACCAATACAGGAAGTAACCTGCTACACGATAGCCTTCGCGCCATGACTTACCACGGGGACGGTCCTTGCTCTTGAAGTCCTGATCGAAGCAACCGCAGGCCAGACGTACACCGTCGGCCAAACCCTCTATGAAGCACCAGTTCTCACCGCCATCTCCATATTCGCCACAACCCTGAGGATCCAACTGATAAGCATGGGTCAGCTCGTGATACAACACACCGCGGGTCTCATAGTCCAGACGCATGGTGTCGTTGTTCTGGAAGCTCTTCTCGATCCATCCGGTAGTATAGCAAACACCTACATTGTCACCACCACCGTACTTCCAGCTGATACCATCCTCGTTAACGAGACTGTAATTGATGGTCTTAATCTGAGGGATGTTCTTATCCTTGGGACCATAGTATAATGTCTGCAGCACGCGGCGGGCATTCTCCTGAATGTATGGAGTGGGATTAGGAATAATGTTATGGTAAATCTTTGAACCCTCTGTCTCTGGGGCCTCATCGCGGAAAACAACCTCTCCTGGATTGTAATTAAGCCATTTCTTTTCAACCTTGATAGGCTCGTGATACTTGTTAACCTTCAACTGTGCCGTAGCACTCATTGATACTGCGGCAAGCAGTACGAAAATAATCTTCTTCATATACCTTAATTTAAGTTAATTGTTAGTTCTGACGCGCAAAGTTAGCATCTTTTTGTTAAAAAGGAAAATTGCAGCGCGGCTTTTATAGAATATTAAGATAATTATTTGTACCTTCGCGTATCAAAAACAGGAAGACATGTATTACGTAACAAAGAAAATGGAGATTTCCGGCAGCCACTACATTACTATGGAGAAAGGAAGTAAGTGTGAGCGCCTGCACGGACACAACTGGATAATTACCGTATACTGCAAATCCAAGGAATTGGACGAGGACGGCATGGTGGTAGATTTCACCGAGGTAAAGCGTCTGGTTCACGGCACCCTGGATCATCAGGACCTGAACTCCATCCTACCCTTCAATCCTACGGCAGAGAACATCGCCCGCTGGATATGCGATCGTGTCCCCCACTGCTACAAGGTGGATGTTCAGGAAAGTTCCGGCAACATCGCCACCTACGAAAGTGAAGAGTGAAAAATTTGCTGCCGCTGTGCTCGCGAACCTCTTGTCTCTTGCTCCTAGAATTCTCTAATTCTTAATCTGCCACTCCCCCAAAGGGGCGGCTGGGGTCTTTAGAGTAGCCACTGAATGTGGCTACGGCCCCGCAAAGGTGAGCGAATCCCCATACGCGAAGGAAGGCAAAGCAGGGAGGGGGCCTCTAACCCACTAACCACTAATGTCTAAAGCCTAGAGTTCAGCGTCGCTGCACTGGAAGGTATTCCCCTTGCGGATATCTCCTGTGCTGAGACCCAACTTCAGCCATTTCATGCGCTGCTTGCTGGTGCCGTGTGTGAAGGTCTCGGGCTGAGAATAGCCACGCGCCTTCTCCTGCAGGTAGTTATCACCTATCACCTGAGCACAACGGATAGCCTCCTCCAAGTCGCCATCCTCCAGACTACCGAACATCTCGTTGTCATGATAAGCCCACACACCGGCGTAGAAGTCGGCCAAGAGTTCCAGACGGACACTCACCTTATTGGCATCCTTCTGGTTCAGGCGCGACATCTGCTCGTGCGCCTTACCCAACGTACCCAACAGATATTCCACATGATGTCCCACCTCGTGGGCAATCACATAGGCATAGGCAAAGTCACCGTCGGCACCCAACTGCTGCTTCATAGAGGTGAAGAAAGAAAGGTCGATATACAGACACTGGTCGGCCGAGCAGTAGAAAGGTCCCATGCTGCTCTGTCCATTACCACAAGCTGTCTGGACGCTACCCGTATAGAGCACCATCTTAGGCGGCTCGTAGGTACGGCCCAGTTTCTGGAACTCTGCCGTCCACACATCTTCTGTTCCTGCCAGAATCTGCTTCGAGAACTTAGCCAGTTCCTGCTCCTCGGCAGTGAACTCACGTCCGCCCTCGGCCTGCTCCACGACATTGCTGTTCAGCAGTTCGGGGTTACTGACAACACTGTTGAAGACATCACCCAGGCTACCGCCCGAGAGCAATGTAATCAAGGCTATAACAATAATGCCACCGATACCGCCTATGCCGCCCATCTTGGCAGCCGACATACCTCTGCGGTCATCCACATTGGTACTTTCTCTTCTTCCGTCCAGTTTCATAGTGTTTGTTTTTAAGTTAATTAGTCTTACTGGCTACAAAATTATCAAAAATACTTTAGAACCAACAAATATATTCGTTGTTTATTTTTCAAACAATTTTATTCCGTTCTTATTATGAATGCAAAATTATAAAATATATTTCGCATCAACCATCTTACTTCTTCCTTCTGACATCTGACATCTATTATACTTTTCGCTTCGTTCCGATATTGTTTTAGAGTCGTACAGGACTTCTGTATCATCAGTACAAAGGCTTTGTACTACCAGTACAGGGCTTTTGTACTGGCTGTACACAGGACTTGTACTACAGCCATTCGGTTTCTTCTACCATTCTGTCGAACTTTACTTCGTAACCAAACTGGCGGAAAACACTACTGATATACTGCTGCTCATCTGGCGTAATGGGGCGTAAGCCATTGCGACGCGAGTAATAGGAACCACGCCCGAAGTGGTTAATCAACGTATTTCTTAACGGTGAAATATTATCAGCTTTTACCTCATGGAACGAGTCCTTCATGCCGTATGCCATCGTTACCACCTTATTGGGCTTGTAATAACGGCAAGACTCTCCACAGCAACGCACGGGATTGACTGCCGATACAACGTCATCTTTCTGTCTCCCACTACGTGCTGCCAACCTATGCAGGCAACCGTCCGCCAACGGGCAATCATCATTAAAGCACGATAAATAGTGCTCTGGCATTGTTTTATATTGTGGTTCTTTGTCGATCATTTCAGTTATCCGGATTATTTTGCCTACAAAGATACTAAATATATTGGATATTAGTGAGTCTTTTCTTCTTTTTCTGACATCCAAAAAGCGTGCAGCCATTTCTGACTACACGCTTTAACAAAATAAGCTATGTATTTTACTTGCACCATGTCGGAATCAGTCCGTATTGATTGTATTGGAGTATAACAACCCTTATGCCGCCATAAAATTTATGATAAAATACTCTTACTAAAATAAAAATCCTTATTTTTGCAAAAACAACGGATAGTATGAACCGTCATATTCTAATATTAATCAGCTTTTTGCTCTTCTCTGTCCCTATGATTGCAGAGAGCGATTTGCCCATCGTTGAGATGAATGCAGATAGGACGTTGATCTATCCCCAGCGAATGGAACTGACGGGGGAAGAGACGCTCATGGATGTACTCCAGATGGTGCCGGAACTGCTGATTGCCGGGTATGAGGATGTCATTGACAGCTATAACCTCCGCATCGACAACTGTCCGATGAATGGTGACACAAGGTTGATTCTTAGTCAGATGAAAGCCAAGGACATTGCAAAGATTCAGGTTTGTGACAATACAGGTGTTGCGAAGGGAACCATTGGAATGGGGAGGGTACTGGATATTAACATGAAGATGCCTGATACATTGAAAGGTTTTGTGGAAGCACAGGGAGACTTTGGGAAGGACGTAGCAGGCATTGGGACCGTGAATGCGTTATACGGCAGTAAGCATACCGACCTCTATGCCAATGCGTCTTACCGTCATCGGAACGGGAACGAGGAGTATCTGACGCTTCACATGACCAACCGGTTTGACGACAGGAACAGACTGTTGACCTATTTCACCCAGCAATTTCTTGACGTTCCCACCGGCATGTCACGTAAGCTGCTGGGCAGGGCAAGGTACTTCCATACCTTCAATGACCAAGGGACGGAACTGCTGGTAGTGGGTGGCTTTCAGCATAACAGTGACCCTATCCTCTCCAATAAGCTGCCATTGTATAACGTTGAGTTGAACACACCTTTGCTGACCAGGCGTCTGTCCATGATGCTGGGTGCCGAGGGTGACTTCCTGATGACCGAGCAAAAGAATACGGGCAGAAGCTGGGATGTCTTCAATAATGATATCTACCTGCAGTTCACATACGCCCTGCCCAAGTGGAAGCTGACAGCCGGTAATCGTGTGATGTTCTATAACTACAAGCTGATGGATGCAGGCATCACCCAGAAGCATTCTGACATCCGCAACAACACAAATGCCTGCGTCATCTATGTACCGGACAGCAGGAATCAGATCCAGTTGGGCTATTATCGCAAATACTATAACCCCGCATACTTGGTTCTCTTTATGGATGCCAATACAATTTTTGATGAGGAATGGGCGAGGTCTGAGGGACTGCTGGAGGATTGGACTATTAACCAGATGAAACTGGCCTACGTCTATAGCAGGCAAAGGCTGACCGTGCAGGCTGAGGCAAGTTATTATGCCGTTGAAGACGGTGAGAATTTTACTGAACTGGGGGCATCGGTATATTGGAAAACGAACTGGCTGAGTCTGACAGGTGGATCAAATCTGTATATAGCTAAGAGTGGAACCTATGCTTCATTCCGGTTTGCTCCCACAGCTTATCTTCCTCATGAATGGCAGATAGGCCTGCAGATGGTATACTACACCAAGAAGTCACCGACACGTGAGTTGAATGGCACTCCTGTATATGGATGTTTATCTGTGAACAAGCAAATAGGCAAAAAATGGAATTTGGGTGTTGACTGGCATGATATGTTTGATGCATTCTGCAGTAATACTAACGTAAACAGGCATGCTGCCAACATCAGGTTGCAGTATAGATTCTAACAATAACAAGAAAGCGAGTATGACTAGTATTGAACTGGATATGGTACAGACAGCCGGCATTGGTGCTTTGGCCCTCATAGCTGGTATGGTATTAACAAGAAAGGTTGCCTTTCTGCAGAGATTCTGTATTCCTTCGCCAGTAAGCGGTGGTATCATCTTTTCATTGATTACCCTGATGCTATACGGGTGGTGCAATATTGAGGTGTCGTTCAATGGAACGTTGAAGGATATCTTCATGCTGGCATTCTTTACCAGCGTTGGCTTCCAGAGCGACCTTAAAGTATTAAAGCAAGGTGGCAAGCTCTTGATAATCATGCTTAGCCTGTTGGTTGTGATGATTGCGTTGCAGAACCTTATGCCCATGGGAATTACCCGGTTCATGGGTGTTGACCCTCTGATTGGTATAGCTGCCGGTAGCATATCCATGACAGGTGGACATGGTACGGCAGGCGGATTTGCAAGTGTTTTGGAGGGTATGGGACTGCATGGCGCAGGAACAATAGGCATGGCAGCTGCTACCTTTGGTCTGATTGCCGGCTCTATGCTGGGCGGACCATTGGCAGAGAGGATTATCCGCAAAAAACTGACGCATGAACAGATGCAGGCACAAGACGAGGAGATAGACCCTGCCATGGCTGGTATAGAGAGTGGCGAAGCTTCACCTGCAGGTCGAGAAAAGCGTGTAAGCACAAACGAGCAGGAGTTCCAACAGTATGCCAAAGCTACCTACTGCATTCTTCTGGTTATGGGTGGCGGCACCGTGTTGAGTTGGTTGCTCGCAAAGACAGGTGTCACGTTCCCCACCTATTTCGGAGCTTTGATCCTAGCCGCCATCGTTCGTAACACCATTGGATTCTTCAGTTACAAGGATGACGGCAAATGGGAGAAAGCAGAAAAGTTGCTTGATATGGAGCGAATCATCAGCGTGGGTAACATCTGCCTGTCTATGTTCCTAGGTATGGCTATGATATCCCTGAAACTTTGGGAACTTCAGAGCCTGGCCCTTCCGTTGATTGTCATCCTGGTATCCCAGGTATTGCTGATGGCATTATTTGTACATTTTGCAGCATTCCCGCTGTTAGGACGCAATTACGATGCTGCCGTTCTGTGTGCAGGCATCTGTGGTTTCGGCCTGGGTGCTACCCCCAATGCCATGGCCAACATGAGTGCCGTATGCTATAAATACCGCTATGCTGTTAAGCCCTTCCTCATTGTCCCCATCATTGGTGCCATGTTTGCCGATTTGATCAATACAGGAATGATTACTCTCTTCCTTAACATCCTGTAAGAACATAACGCCAAAGTAACAAAAAAAAGCGTGCAGCCATCTCTGACTACACGCTTTTTCCAATAAGCTATGTTATTTTACTTCACCTCCTCGAAGTCGGCATCCTGGATGTCGGGCCCCTGCTGACCGCCGTTGTTAGCACCACCCTGTGCACCGGCATTCATATCAGGACCGGGCTGAGCACCGGCAGCCTGAGCAGCCTGATACATCTTCTGGGCAGCATTGTTCAGCTCGGCTGTAGCTGCATCGATAGCAGCAATGTCCTGAGCCTTATGAGCATCCTTCAGCTTGTTCAGGGCTGTCTCAACCTCAGACTTAACACCTTCGGGCAGCTTGTCGCCACTTTCCTTCAGCATGTTCTCTGTCTGGAAGATCATGCTGTCAGCTTGGTTCAGCTTATCAACACGCTCACGCTCCTTCTTGTCGGCATCAGCATTAGCCTCAGCCTCAGCCTTCATACGCTCGATTTCCTCCTTGCTCAGACCAGAACTTGCCTCGATACGGATGGCCTGCTCCTTACCTGTAGCCTTATCCTTGGCACTTACCTTAAGGATACCGTTGGCATCGATGTCGAAGCTAACCTCGATCTGAGGAACACCACGACGTGCGGGAGCAATACCCTCGAGGTTGAACTGACCAACACTCTTGTTCTGGCTTGCCATAGGACGTTCGCCCTGCAGAACGTGGATGGTAACGGCTGTCTGGTTATCGGCAGCGGTAGAGAATACCTCGCTCTTGTGGCAAGGGATGGTTGTGTTGGCATCAATCAGCTTGGTCATTACACCACCCATGGTCTCGATACCCATAGACAGAGGAGTAACGTCCAGAAGAACGATGTCGCTCTTGTCACCAGCCAATACAGCACCCTGGATAGAAGCACCTACGGCAACTACCTCGTCGGGGTTAACACCCTTGCTGGGCTCCTTACCGAAGAAGTCGGCAACCAACTTCTGAACGGCAGGAATACGGCTAGAACCACCTACCAAGATCACCTCGTCGATGTCGCTGTTGCTCAGACCGGCATCCTGCATAGCCTTCTGGCAGGGAACCTTACAAGCCTGAATCAGGCTGTCGGCCAACTGCTCGAACTTAGCACGAGTCAGTGTCTTAACCAAGTGCTTGGGCACACCGCCTACAGCAGTGATGTAAGGCAGGTTAATCTCTGTAGTAGTAGAGCTTGAGAGTTCGATCTTAGCCTTCTCGGCAGCTTCCTTCAGACGCTGCAAAGCCATAGGATCCTGCTTCAGGTCGATACCTTCCTCAGCCTTGAACTCGCTGGCCATCCAGTCGATGATAACCTGGTCGAAGTCATCACCACCCAGGTGAGTATCACCATTGGTAGAGAGCACCTCGAATACGCCGCTACCGAACTCCAGAATAGAGATATCGAATGTACCACCACCCAGGTCGAATACGGCAATCTTCATATCCTTGTTAGCCTTGTCAACACCGTATGCAAGAGCAGCGGCTGTAGGCTCGTTAACGATACGCTTCACATCCAGACCGGCAATCTGACCAGCCTCCTTGGTAGCCTGACGCTGAGAATCAGAGAAGTAGGCAGGAACGGTGATTACAGCCTCTGTAACCTCCTGACCCAGATAATCCTCGGCAGTCTTCTTCATCTTCTGCAGAATCATAGCGCTGATTTCCTGAGGAGTATACTGACGACCGTCGATATCAACACGGGGAGTGTTGTTGTCACCGCGCACTACAGAATAAGGTACGCGAGAGATCTCCTTCTGCACCTGGTCGTAGGTCTCACCCATGAAACGCTTGATACTGAAGATAGTCTTCTTAGGATTAGTGATAGCCTGACGCTTGGCAGGATCACCTACCTTACGCTCGCCACCATCTACGAATGCCACAATAGAGGGTGTTGTACGCTTGCCCTCGCTGTTGGCAATAACTGTGGGCTCGTTGCCCTCGAATACGGATACACAGCTGTTAGTGGTACCCAAGTCAATTCCAATAATCTTTCCCATAATTGTATTTATTTTATTTGTTTATTCTTAAATTAAAATCTCACAATGTTCAATGCTCAATGCTCAATGTTCAATGTTCAATGAGCCTTCAACTCACAACAAATAAAACAAAGCCTGTGCCAAATGGCAAAATGGCAAAGATAATGACACATTGTCATGTTTCTCTGAAAAGCAATAACATGAGTCCGCGATTATTCCGACACGAACGGACTGGAAATCCGTAACCTACGGATTCTCTGATAAGAAAAAAAGACAAGCCTGGAAAACTCCAGACTTGCCTCTCCTAAAACAAACAAATTCTTTTACCTATAAACTTATTACCATTCCTCGGACCATCGACTCAGGTCGATGTAATCTCCTCTGGTTTCTGCCGTACCGTCAATCTGCGGATCACCCTGCTGCATCGAAGATGTGCAGATAACACCTACGGGATTCATCTTTACAACAACCAGTTCTGGAGCAATATATGTCTTTTTCATCGTTATAATCTTTATAATGTTTAACTTCCTACTTTTATTTTACCATTATCTTCTGAACGTTGCCATTGTTCATCTTCACAATGTTCAGGCCCTTGCGCAGAGACTGCAGCTCCACACCGTTGGCATCAAAGATAGACTGAACATTGCTGATAGAACTTTGAACATTATTTATGGCTGTTTCCTCTTCTTCCAGTACAGACAGGTTGAACATCTTAACGTTATTGCCAGAGGTAGTTGTGAAGTAAGCACGGAAGGGCTTTACTGTGAGGGAACTATTGGCCTGACGGAACTTATCACCACTGATGTAGTAATCCTTTGCCAACTCTTCAGCATCTGTTATAACCTGTTCATTGAATGTACCAATCAGTTTTAGTGTTGCGTCAGCAGCAGTTGGAACGCTACCCTTTATGGTAGCATCTGTTGCAGTAGCAGTCAGGGTGGTAACATTGTTCTTCATCTCGAAGATAGCGGGCTTGCCAGCCTCAATATCGGTTTGAGCTGTCAGGTAAAGCGTTGAACCGCTAAGGCTATTCAGTGTATAGTACTGCACATCGCTATTGCTGCTTACAGCATAGGGCAAGCAGATAGTACCAAAGGTATTAGTAACGCTACGGCTATATGTCGCATTTGTTGCAGTAATATCTTCAGTATAACCAAATGGCTTACCATCAGTCAACACAAGGTTGGCGCATTCACCATTATTAACGATATTCTGACCTGTAATACCAGAAGTACTTGCAACCTTTACAAGAAGGTTAGTGCTGGCAGCCTGCATATCAGAAGCTGTAACATCATTAGCCAAGAGATAGCCACTAAGATCCAAAGAAGTATCATTATTACCAACTGCAGCGGTTACTTTGCTGGCAACATCAGACTTAGAGAGAATTTCCGCATTGCGGAAACGCCAGTACATACGAGCCTCATCAGCACTACCCTTAGAATAATTCTTAAAGGTCACCCAATCGCCTGTATTTGCATAAGGATCACTCAAAGCAGAACCATCATTATACTGAATTATATATTTACCAATGCCTGCAAGAGTAATTTTCTGCTTATATGTGTTTTCAACTCTAACCGTTGCATATTCTCCGTTTGTAGCACCAAAATACATATGGTCAGGATCATTGCCCTGAATTAACCAATCATCTCCATCCTGAATGAGCTTGAAATAGAACTTTAGATCTTGTTTGAAATTTCCATTTAAAATACCAGATTTCTCAGGTTCGGGCTTTGGATAACTCTCCATGAATTTTCCATTATATACGTTTTCTATATAATAGTACCCTTCAGTGAGGGGATTAACGGAATAATCATCCTTTGCTGAATTTATAGCGCTTATAGCAGCTGCAATGTCATCAGCACTAGCTGATGGTGTCAGAGCTTTTGCTGCAGTGATGGCTGTGCTGAGAGCATTTGGGTTTGCTGATGAATAAAAGCCTGGATCTGTTCCTACCTCATTTGCAAGAAATGATTCATTTAATGCAATTATATTCTGAAGATATAGAAAGGTTTTATCAAGGTCTCCGACAACCTTATATTGCCCCCCCCAATAGGAATCTGCATTGTAAGCGTCTGCCACGTTTGGCATCACATGAACTGTAGTTTTATAGCCATGGTCGAATGTATACTTATCTGGTACAGAAGGCTTAGAGTTACAATTCATGTAAACATCATAAGCACCCGATTCGCGGTAAAGCACACATGCTCGCCAAGAATTGGCATCAACATTCTTGCCAAAGGAAACTATTACAAGATTTTCATTGTAGGCTAATGAGTATTGTCCAAGATTTGTAACAGAATTAGGAATCGTAAGTTCTGTAATACCAGTCTTATATATAGCTTCTTCGCCTATTGATAGCAAACCTTCAGAAAGAGTCAAAGACGTTAGCCCTGTTGCATAGCGGAAAGCATAGTCATCAACACCAATAACATTATAAGTCTTATCCTCATAAGTTATAGTTGCAGGAATGACAATATCACCGCTATAAGTGTTGAGATTACTAGAGCCAGGCTTGCTATCATTGGGGTATGTTACATAAGCATTACCTCTTCCATCCTTCAGATACTTAATGCCATCTACAGTACCAAGCTCTGTGACGATATTATATTGTGACCAATTAGAATCACCCAAGAAACTATCAAACAAACTTGGTTTAACATGTATAAGTGTTTTATGAGTATCATCAAAAGTTTGGTTATCAGGCAAAGAAGGAACAACTTCACAATTCATGTAAACATCATACGCACCTGACGAACGCCAAAAAACCCAAGCACCCCAATTCGTGCAATTCTCACCAATTGTAAGCATAAATAATTGAGAATTCTCACTTAAAGCAGATTGTCCCAATGATGTGACAGAGTTCGGAATTTTGAGTTCTTTTATATCCGTGTTATATATAGCTTCTTTACCTATACTAAGTAAGCCTTCTTTTAAGGTCAAAGAAGAAATATATGATTCTTTTAAAGCTTTATCACCGATGGTAGTAACGCTCTTAGGAATTTCCAAAGAGGTTAGTCTAGCCTTTCCTAAGGCTTTCTCACCAATAGATACAAGTTTCCCATTTGTTAACGTGAGAGAGTTAATCTTAGCACGATAGAATGCATATTCACCAATTGAAGTAACATCATATGTTTCTGCACTATAAGTAATCTGAGCAGGGATTGTGATGTCTCCAGTGTAAGAACTACGATTGTCTCCATCGTTTGGCTTACTGTCATTTGGATAAGTTACTTCAGCAGTTTTTGCATCAGTATCGATGTAATACGCGACGTCATCAACAGTTACTTTAACGACATCTCCCCACGCTGCTATACTTAACAGCATACAACAAAAGAATGAAAATAGTTTTTTCATACAAATAAAATAATTTAAGGTCCAAAAAAACGGCTGTTTGTGTGTTTTGCCGCACAAAATTGCAAAATATTTTGAACATAACAAAAAGAATTGCAAATTTTTTATCATTTTAAAGCAAACAGAACCACGTATTTTTACGATTTCTGCATAAAAGGTAAAAAATGTGGTATTATTTTATCATATTATTTATGGATTTATATATTTTTGTCCCAAGAAACGATGAAATTAATCTATAAACTAACACGTATATGAAGAAAATTCTGTTTTTGGGACTATGCTTCTTGTCTGTTTGCACCATTGTAAACGCCCAACCTAGTGAGAAAAGTTTTAAGGAGGCCTACAAGGACTACTTTATGATTGGCGTTGCCGTGAATCAGCGCAACATCTCGAACCCCGACCAGTCTGCTCTGGTGATAAAGGAGTTCAGCAGTATGACTGCCGAGAACGACATGAAACCTATATCCGTACATCCCGAAGAGGGTAAGTGGACATGGGGACGTGCTGACAGCATAGCCAACTTCTGCCGCAAGAACGGCATTAAGCTGCGTGGACATACCCTGATGTGGCACAACCAGATGTGCGACTGGATGTTCTACGACAAGAAACACAATCTGGTAAAGAAGGAAGTGCTATACGCACGCATGCGCGAACATATTCATACTGTAGTAAACCGCTACAAGGATATTGTTTACTGCTGGGATGTATTTAACGAGTGTATTGCCGATGGTGGTCGTCGTCCCAATGCAAATGGTAAGGACCAGCCTCTGCGCGAATCCACTTTCTACAAGATCTGTGGCAGCGACGAGTTTATCCGCAAAGCCTTCGAGTATGCACGTGAGGCTGACCCCAACGCTCTGCTATTCTATAACGACTACAACGAATGCGACCCCGTGAAGCGTGACCGCATCTACGAGATGGTAAAAGATATGAAAGCTGCAGGTGTACCCATCGACGGTATCGGCATGCAGGGACACTACAATGTCTACGGCCCGTCTGAAGAAGACATTGAGGCTGCCGTAAGCAAATACGCAGAGATAGTGGACCACATTCACGTAACAGAATTGGATATTCGCGTAAACGAGGAGATGGGCGGTCAGTTGCGCTTCAGCCGTAATGAGGGTGTGAACGTAACAAACGACCAGAAGTTGTTGCAGGAAGCACAGTACGCCGCTGTGTTCCGCGTAATGCGCCGTCATGCCGACAAGGTGGATTGTGTAACCTTCTGGAACCTGAGCGACCGCGATTCCTGGTTGGGTGTCAACAACTATCCCCTACCCTTCGACAGAGATTACAAGCCTAAGAATGTTTATAAGGTAATCCGTGATTTCATTTCCTCGACAGATAATCCAGACATTAAAGAGGACTTCAAGCCCTCTGCTACCTGTCAGCCCCGTCAGGAATATCCCCAGGTTAACTCGCAGGGCTATGTTCGTTTCCGCGTGAATGCACCAGGTGCACGATATGTTATTGCGTCTGCCGGACACGGCGGCGGTATGGGCGGTACGGTTCTGAAGAAGCAGAAGGACGGCTCGTGGATGGGTACAACCCTGATGCCCGAGGACGAAGGTTTCCATTACTATACCTTATCTATAGATGGTGCTCAGGTCATTGACCCTGGAACCAATAGCTACTATGGCGGTGCACGCTGGATGAGTGGCGTAGAGGTACCTGCTCATGATGAGGCTTTCTATACAGAGCGTACAGATATCGAACACGGAAATGTCCAGAAAATTCTGTTCCCCAGCAAGGCTCATGGCGACCAGTTGCGCGTAGCCTATGTTTATACGCCTGCCGGTTACGACAAGAACCAGAAGGAGCGCTATCCTGTGCTCTATTTACAGCACGGATGGGGCGAGAACGAGACAACATGGCCCATACAGGGTAAAGCCAACATCATTATGGACAATCTGATTGCTGACGGCAAGGCCCTCCCCTTTATTGTGGTTATGACTTACGGAATGACCAACGACATAGTGTTTGGCCGTCCCTTTGACCGCAACAAGGTTGCTGAGGATTTCCAGAAGGTATTGGTAGACGAACTGGTGCCTTATGTAGACAGTCATTTCCGCACCAAGGCAGAAAAGAAGAACCGTGCTATGGCAGGCCTTTCTATGGGTGGTATGGAAACTCACTCCATTACATTGGCAAGACCTGAGACATTCGGACACTATGGTATCCTGAGCGGTGGTGTTTATACACCAGAGGAGATCAAGGATAAAAAACAAGTGGATTACATCTTCATCAGTTGCGGTAGTAAAGAATGGCCCGACCGCGTTCTGAAATCTGTTGAAGATCTGAAAGCAGCCGGGTTTAATGCTGAGGGCTATGTGTCAGAAGGCACTGCCCATGAATTCCTTACTTGGCGCAGGAGCCTGTATGTAATGGCTCAGAAGCTGTTCAAGTAACAATTTATGTTAAGGGAAGAGGTCCCGTAACGGTCTCAGAGATTAATCCTCTGAGGCCGCTACGGGAGCACCCTTAGCATTTATGACTTCAAAAATCTTGGCGGTAAGTTCCTCGCACAACTCGGGGTTATCCTTAAGCACCTTCTTGACACCTTCCTTACCCTGAGCTAACTTGCTGCCATTGTAGCTGAACCAAGAACCGCTCTTCTCGAGAATTCCATACTCCACGCCCAATTCAACAATCTCGCCTACTCGGGAAATACCCTCGCCAAAGAGAATCTCGAACTGAGCACGACGGAATGGAGGAGCCACCTTGTTCTTGACAACCTTTACCTTCACCTCATTACCAATAACCTCGTCGCCATCCTTAATAGCTGTGCTCTTGCGGATATCCAGACGAACGCTGGCATAGAACTTAAGAGCATTACCACCAGTGGTAGTCTCGGGGTTACCAAACATGACACCAATCTTCTCGCGCAACTGGTTGATGAAGATGCAGGTAGTGTTGGTCTTATTGATGGTAGCAGTAAGCTTACGCAAAGCCTGACTCATCAGACGAGCCTGCAGACCTACCTTGTTATCACCCATATCACCTTCTATCTCGGCCTTGGGAGTCAATGCTGCAACTGAGTCGACAACAACAATATCAACAGCGGCACTGCGGATAAGCTGGTCGGCAATCTCGAGTGCCTGCTCACCATTATCGGGCTGAGAGATAAGAAGGTTATCAACATCTACACCTAACTTGGCTGCGTAGAAACGGTCGAAGGCATGTTCTGCATCGATGAATGCAGCTATACCGCCATTTTTCTGTGCTTCGGCAATAGCATGAATAGCCAATGTGGTCTTACCTGATGACTCGGGGCCATAGATCTCTATGATTCTGCCCTTGGGATAACCACCTACACCCAATGCAACATCCAAAGAGATGGAGCCGCTGGGGATAACCTCTACATTATCTATCTTCTCCTCGCCAAGTTTCATGATAGAACCCTTACCGAAGTCCTTCTCTATCTTGGACATTGCTTCCTGAAGGGCCTTCAGTTTGGCAGCCTTCTCATCAAGTATTTCACCTGTTTCTTTTTTTGCCATAAGATTTTATTTTAAAAATTATTATTATCACAATTATTGGTGCCTATTTTACAATTTGCACTTTATTTCCTTTCCCGTGTATTCAACTGTCTGCTGCTGCCCATCGGGAGTGATGATGGTAAAGCGACGCTGCTGTAACATACCGGGGAAGGTTCCTTTGCGCTCACCAATCGTAAGGGTATGAGTATGCTCTGACCATGTGACGGGAATCGTAGCATATACCCCATTCTCGTAGTTGTAGTTGTCACCTTCGTCTTCGTAAAGGGTAAAGGTTGCATCAGCACCCGGATAGACACGCAGCTCTAGGTTATCCCACTGTTTCTCGCCTACATACTGCATAACAGGTCCCATAGGCAGAATGCTTCCTGAACGGACAAACATAGGCACGCGGTTTAACTGTGTCTCTAATGTAACGGTTTGTCCGCCTGAATAACGCTTACCGGTCCAGAAATCGTACCATTCGGTACCCTTGGGCAGATATTTCACTGCCGTCTTAGAGGAAGCGAAATCAACAGCTCCTGTGGAAGAACCATCGGAAGCATTGGCAGGCTTATCCCATCCCGTCATAGCATCTGTACGGATAATCTTCTCTTCTGTGTACTGCGGGTCAAGGATAGGCGCAGCCAGAATACTTTGGCCGAACATAAACTCGTCGGTCACATCCCATACGCGCTTATCATTGGCAAAATCACTGAACAAAGGACGTAGATAGCTCTCATTGTTACTGGTCACTTGCCAAGCAGTACTATATAAATAAGGTAGCAGCTGATAGCGCAGACGGATGGTCTCTTCTATAGCGTCATAAACGGGCTCGCCCTTCTGTCCGAACTGCCATATCTCGCGCGGAGCGTCGGCACCATGACTACGGAAGACAGGACAGAAAAGTCCGTACTGCATCCAACGAACATAAAGTTCCTGGAACTGCGGATTACGTGGTGCAGAACCACCGCCGCGCGTATTGTAGGCACCGCAGAAGAAACCACCAATATCTGTATTGAAATTGGGATTACCTGTCAGCGAGAAACTCAGTCCGGCAGGTACCTGTTTGCGCAACATGTCCCACGATGAATTGACATCGCCACTCCACATGTTGGATCCATAGTGCTGCTGCCCGGCAAAAGAGGAGCGAGTCATGATGAAGACACGCTTCTGGCTGTTGGCTTCCCTTCGCTGAGCCTGATAAACACCGCGGACGGTTTCCAAAGGGAAGGCATTGCGCAGGGAACGCCAAGTTCCGCCTTCCTGTCCGGCCTTATGGGCATACGTTGCGGGAGAACCATCAAAGCAGTCAGGATCGGTAGAATCCATCCACCATGCATCGGTTCCATAATCATAGAGTGTTTTCAGATTCTTCCAATAGATATCTCTGGCCTCTGGGCTGAAAGCATCATATACTCTTACACCTGACGGATAATCCTTACGGGGTGGCCAGAAAGTAAGTCCACTCTGCGGCCATGTCTCGAAGTCGAAGAGCAGGTCTTTCTGCTGCAATTCCTGAAAGGCTTTGGTCATGGGACCGAAACTGGCCCAGATACTAATCATGAAATGGGCGTTCAGCCTGTGCACCTCGTCTATCATCTGTCGGCCATTAGAGAAATCCTCTGAAAGGAAATCCATGGCGTTCCACAGGTAATTGGAGCCCCAATACTGCCAGTCCTGAATGATACCATCCAGGGGTACTCCCAACTTGCGGTATTGCTGCACAATGCCAAGCGTTTCGTTAGCCGTCTTATAACGCTCCTTACTCTGCCAATAGCCATAAGTCCACAAAGGGAACATTGGCACATCGCCAGAGAGATGACGTATTTGAGCAATCACACCGTCAGCAGAACCGCCAAACATGAAGTAATAGTCTATAGCCTCGCCTACCTCTGATGTCAGGGACATACCGTTCTCGTCATCATCAAACTGTGTAGGCGAATAATTATCCCAGTAGATACCCCAACCCTTAATACTCTGGATAACACTTTGGAAATCCTCCAGATTGGACTGTTCCATCCGTTTGTGCTCGCCACGACGATTCATCTTACCGTTCTGGATGGTGCCCAGTCCGTAGACAGCCTCATCCTTATCAAGCAAGAAGGTCTGGTTTATGCAATACTTACCGGGATTGTCGTTGGTAGGAACAGGCTTGATGCTACATGATTTCTCGCGCAACAAGACCTTACCCTTTGCTGACAGGAATGTCAGACTATTTGAGGCAGGATTCAGCTTTACAGTCAGTTCGCTGCTCTTCCATGTATTGCCGTTATGACTTACAGCAACCTGCTGTGGCGCAGCCGTTACAACAAGGCTCTTAGGCGTCTTGCCGTCATACGACTTTACAACATGCACAATACCCGGAGTATAGAACTCAATCTTGGTCTCCTGGGCCAAGACAATCATTCCTGTCAGCAGCCCTGACAGTAAAACCAATATCCGCTTCACTATTCTTATTGTTTTATGTAATTACAGTTCCAGATCAACATCGTGTAACTCGTGCCAAGGCAGACCCTGCTTGTTGAGCTGTTCCATGAATGGATCAGGATCGAATTCCTCTACGTTATGTACACCGGGCTTATTCCACTTGCCTGTGAGGAACATCATAGCACCAATCATGGCAGGAACACCTGTGGTGTAGCTTACGCCCTGCATGCCAGTCTCCTCGTAGGCAGCCTGGTGCGAGCAGTTGTTGTATACATAATAGGTATGCTCCTGACCATCGTTACCTATACCACGGATGCGGCAACCGATAGAGGTCTCACCGTCATAGTTCTGACCCAGATCCTGAGGATTAGGCAATACAGCCTTCAGGAATTGCAAGGGAACAATCTTTACAACCTCCTCGCCAGTGCCGTCAGCCTTGGGAGCCTTGTACTCTACCTCATCTATACGAGACATACCGATATTCTGGATAACATCCAGGTAGGTAAGATACTGCTGACCAAAGGTCATCCAGAAACGGGCACGCTTGATGGTAGGATAGTTGATAACGAGAGATTCTATTTCCTCATGATGCAGCAGGTAGCTCTCCTTGGGACCGATGTTGGGATAGTTCAGGGGCTTATGAATCTCCATGGGTTCCGTCTCGATATATTTACCATTCTCGTAATAAAGGCCCTTCTGAGTAATCTCGCGGATGTTAATCTCGGGGTTAAAGTTAGTGGCAAAAGCCTTGTGGTGATTACCGGCATTGCAGTCAACGATGTCCAGGTACTGAATTTCCTTGAAGTGATGCTTGGCAGCATAGGCAGTATAGATACTGGTTACACCGGGGTCGAAGCCGCAACCCAGGATAGCACAGAGTCCGGCCTTCTCGAAACGCTCGCGGTAAGCCCACTGCCAACTGTATTCGAAGTGAGCCTCATCCTTAGGCTCGTAGTTGGCGGTATCCATATAGTTACAACCTGTCTGCAAACAAGCTTCCATAATAGTAAGATCCTGATAAGGAAGAGCCAAATTGATAACCAACTCGGGCTTATAAGAATTCATCAGGCTAACCAACTGCTCTACACTGTCGGCATCTACCTGAGCGGTTTTCACCTGTGTTCCATATTTCTTATTCAACACATTAGCCAAATCTATACATTTCTTCTCTGTACGACTTGCAATCATCACCTCAGTGAAGACATCACTATTCTGACAAACTTTGTGGGCAGCAACTGTGGCTACACCACCAGCACCAATAATAAGTACTTTTCCCATAATTATTCTGTTCTTTTATAGTATTTTCGTTTAATTTTCCCGATTCAAAATCAGCATGCAAACTTACAAAAAAAAGTCCAAAGCGACAAGACTTTGGACTCTTTTTATTATAATGTAGTGAATTTACAAATCAGAAGCCACCACCGAAGCCACCTCCGAAGCCACCACGGCCGCCACCTTGCCAGCCACCCTGGCGCTGACCTTCACCCTGTCCGCGCTGCTGACCATTACGCTGGTTGTTACGCTGAGGAGTCAGTACCTTAAGTACTTGCTGAGGAGTAAGAATCTTGGCAAACTCTTCACTATATTTCTTCTGGATTTCGAGACGCTTCTGCATGGTAGCTATCTGTTCAGCCTGACGTGTGAACTGCTCCTGAATTTTTGCATTAGCCTCTTCATCGGTAAGTTCCTTCTTTTCTTCTGATTCCTGAGCACGCTGACGAGCATTCACCTGATTAGTTTCGAACATCTCAGTCTGATATGCTGTATACGTTTTCAGGAAAGCATCTTTGGTATCGCCCTTCAGGTCGAAATCTTTTGCTGTACGATCTGCAACACGCTTAATCATCTCGGCGCGCATCTGAGCACGCTCTTCCTCGGAACGCTCTCCACGCTGGGCACATATATTACCCACAAAAAGGAAAGCTAAAGCGGAAATAACGAAAATTCTTTTCATCTTTTTCTCTGATTTATAACCTTTATTTGTTTTTGTCTCACTATACCTTTGACAAACAAATCAAAAAAAGGTTTAACGGACGGTAATATGAAAACAAGACTGCTTACGTTCGTGCTTGACATAGCAACGGCCTTGCTGACGTAAATCCCGTAGCACTTCTGCCAACACAGGCTTTAATATTGCATCTGACACATAGACAGAAGGAGAGCCGTCGGCATGGTGAACAGGATCGTAGAATACATATTTAATATCGAATGTAGTACCAAACCTATGACAACTCTGTTCGCTGGCATTTCCATTCACCCGACGAAGACGGGCAACATCATCCTCGGTACGCAAAACGCTGGACACAATAATACGATGAAGAGGCACATTCTTAACGTACAGACTGTCAATAAAATTCTTACCAATCTGTTGTAACAGATCAGAGGCTCGAGGCACCAGATAAGGGATGCTTGATGACATGGTCTTATCTATACAATAATAAGGGTTAGCGCCCACATACACCAAGTCTTGTTTTCGCCTTTCTGCCGCTTGTCTGTTCTGCACCGGCTTTACACCCCAATGACGGGCTGCCACAATCTGCACATCCTGCACATCTGGGAAACACTCCTCGTAAGAATGCACGCCACGAATACGATGACGCGGGCGATGCACCTTCTTTACAGGTTCCGCCTCCTTCGTCTCCTTTACTTCCTTAACCTCTTTTTCCTCTTTTACCGGCTCTGGAACTGCCTCTGCAACCACCTCAGTGCTATTACTTGCCAATTCTTCATCCCCTGAGTTCACAACACTGGGATTACAGAATCTAACCGTCGCAAGTATTGCCACGGTGCTACCACAAAGGCCATAAAAAATCTTTTTCTTAAGTCTTCTCATATTTCGACAACAAAATTACACAAAAAAAATGAAGAAGCCTGCAAGTAAGCAAGAGAATTTTCAAAACTCATTTGATTTTTCAGAACGAGAGCGGACTCTACCAAGTGGCAATAAAGGATTCGAGATAAAGAATTATTGATGCAAGATGGAAAATTATGAATTATGAATTATGAATTATGAATTAAATGTCGTACTTTTGCACCAAAATATAAAATAATGATAGAAAAGCATATTGTAATAGAGGATATAGACCCAGTAATTCTATATGGCGTTGGCAACACCAACATACAAATGATAAAAGCCCTTTACCCCAAACTGCGTATTGTTGCAAGGGGAAATGTTGTACATGTAATGGGCGACGAATTAGAAATGTGCGCGTTCGAAGAAAACCTGGAGAAACTGCAGAAGCACATTCACAAGTATAACAGCCTGACGGAAGAAGAGATTCTTCAGATTCTGAAAGGCGAAAAGACCAACAAGGAAGGCGTAGAAGGCGTCATCGTGTACAGCGTAACCGGCAAGCCTATCACCGCAAGAAGCGAGAATCAGCAAAAGCTGGTTAAAGCATTTTATAGTGACGATATGGTCTTTGCCGTAGGACCTGCCGGTTCCGGTAAGACATACACCAGTATAGCTTTGGCCGTAAGGGCACTTAAGAACAAGGAAATCAGAAAGATTATTCTCTCGCGCCCAGCTGTAGAAGCCGGCGAGAAGTTGGGATTCCTGCCCGGCGACATGAAAGAAAAGATAGACCCCTATCTGCAGCCTCTCTACGATGCGCTGGAAGATATGATTCCCACACAGAAGCTGCGCGAGATGATGGATCAGAACATCATACAGATAGCCCCGCTGGCCTTTATGCGCGGTAGAACGCTGAGTGATGCCGTAGTGATTCTGGACGAAGCCCAGAATACTACCAACTCACAGATCAAGATGTTCCTGACCCGTATGGGCACAAACACCAAGATGATTATCACAGGCGACATGACCCAGATTGACCTCCCTAAAGGCGTAAGAAGCGGCCTGCGTGAAGCCAGCCAGATCCTGAAGGGCATAAAGGGTATCAGCTTTATAGAAATGAACGAGAAGGACATTGTAAGACACCGTCTGGTAACTCGCATCGTAAATGCTTACAACAAATATGAAGCAGAAATAGAGCGAGGAAAGGAATACACAGAGAATAGCAATCAAAAATAATGATATAAAGATTATGAAAGCATTAACAAGAACCGACTTCAACCTGCCCGGACAGGTAAGTGTTTATCATGGTAAGGTTCGTGATGTCTACAACATCAACGATGACCTGATGGTAATGGTAGCAACAGATCGCATTTCTGCCTTTGACGTCATCCTTCCAAAGGGTATTCCCTTCAAGGGCCAGGTACTGAACCAAATTGCAGCCAGCTTCCTGGATGCCACAGCCGACATCGTACCAAACTGGAAGCTTGCTACTCCAGACCCAATGGTTACCGTAGGACTGAAGGCCGAAGGTTTCCGCGTGGAGATGATTATCCGTGGTTATCTGACTGGTAGCGCATGGCGTGAATACAAGAACGGATGTCGTGAATTATGCGGCGTCAAACTGCCTGACGGTATGCGCGAGAACGAAAAGTTCCCCGAGCCCATCATTACCCCCACTACCAAAGCTGACGAGGGTCACGACGAGAACATCTCTGCAGAGGAAATCATCAAGCAGGGCCTGGTAAGCAAAGAGGATTGGGAGACTATGGTTAAGTACACCCGCGCCCTCTTTAAGCGTGGTAGCGAGATTGCTGCCAGCAAGGGTCTTATCCTGGTTGATACCAAGTATGAGTTTGGCAAGCGCGACGGCAAGGTTATCCTGATTGACGAGATTCACACCCCCGACAGCAGCCGCTATTTCTATGCCGAAGGCTATGAAGAAAAGTTTGCAAAGGGAGAACCTCAGAAGCAGCTGAGCAAGGAGTTCGTTCGTCAGTGGCTGATTGAACACAACTTCATGAACCAGCCCGGCCAGGTAATGCCCGAGATTACCGATGAATATGCCCAGAGCGTAGCAGACCGTTACATTGAGTTGTACGAGCATATTGTTGGTGAGAAGTTCACGCCAGCCGAGAGCGAAGGCGACATTGCTGCACGAATCGAGAAGAACGTAACCAGCTGGTTACAAAACCGATAAATGTATAAACAAGAGACAATAAATCCTTATCATGAAGGAGAGAAGGGTGAGCAAGTGGAAAAGATGTTTGACCACATTGCTCACTCTTACGACCTTCTAAACCATGCTCTTTCTCTGGGAATTGACCGGGGATGGAGACGCAAAGCCGTTGATTCACTAAAAGAACACCATCCGCAAGACCTCTTAGATATCGCCACAGGCACAGGAGATTTTGCAATACTTGCCGCCAAACGACTGCAACCAAAGAATATCATAGGTGCAGACATTAGCGAAGGCATGATGGCCGTAGGACGCGAGAAAGTCCAGAAACTGAACATGCAGGATATCATATCCTTTCAACGGGAGGACTGCATGCACCTTTCTTTCTCAGATGCCAGTTTCGATGCCGTGACTTCTGCTTATGGCGTACGTAACTTTCAGGATTTGGATGCCGGACTATCAGAAATGCATCGTGTTCTACGTACTGGCGGTCATTTACTGATAGTTGAACTATGTACCCCACCCCGCTTTCCAATGAAGCAACTTTTCTGGCTTTACGCACATGTAGTAATGCCCTTCATAGGAAAAATCATCAGCCATGATTCATCGGCATACACCTACCTACCCTCTTCCATGGAAGCCTTTCCACAGGGAGAAGTGATGGAAGGAATCCTAAAGAAAGCCGGTTTCCAACAAATAAAATGGAAACGCTTTACCTTTGGACTCTGTACGATGTACCTGGCATGCAAGTAAAGATTTAGAGGAAATTAAAATAAATGGACAAATACGGAATTATAGGCAACCCATTGGGGCATAGCTTCAGCAAAGGGTTCTTTACGGAGAAATTTGCCAGAGAAGGCATTGATGCAGAATATCTCAACTTTCAGATTCCCGAGATTAATGATCTTCTGAATGTACTGAAGGAAAACCCGGAACTTAGAGGTATCAATGTAACACTTCCCTATAAGACCGAAGTTATTCCATTCCTTGACGATCTGAGCGATGAGGCGCGCGAAATCGGTGCAGTAAATGTCGTACAAATTCGCAATGGCCACTTAAAAGGATTCAACAGTGACATTATTGGATTTACCAGAAGTATCCAGCCCCTACTGAAGCCTCATCATCGAAAGGCTTTGATTTTGGGAACAGGTGGTGCAAGCAGGGCCATACGCGTAGGACTCACTCGTTTGGGACTGGAGTGGAAATACGTCAGCCGCACTCCACGGGAGGGTATGATTACCTATAAAGATCTTACTCCCGAAACCTTTAAGGAATACGAGGTAATTGTCAACTGCAGCCCCGTAGGAATGTACCCCAAAGTTGACGAATGTCCTGCCATACCTTATGAATTTCTGACATCCGACAATCTGCTATATGATTTGGTATACAATCCGGAAACAACGCTTTTCATGAAAAAAGGAGCACTTCAAGGTGCAGTTGTTAAGAACGGGCTGGAGATGCTACACCTACAGGCTATTGCCAGTTGGGAATTCTGGAACGAATAATCCATCAGTTAAAAGTCAGTTTCATCTCGAAACCATACCGAAAAGGCATATTCAATTGAGCATACCCTCTATTCTGACTCTGAAAATAGTATGCTCTGCAACGGTCGCTTAGAATGTTTGCCGCCCATACGCCAAACTCCAGATGTTCACGATAGAAAGTGAATTTCGCATCCAGAGAGCTGTTAACAGGATCACTGATAGTATTATCCTCCGTCCAATAGCGTTTGCCAATTCCATGCCAGTTGGTACTGATGGCCATTCTGTCTATTAGTTGACGATTAAACAACTTAGGGAATGGCATAATGTAATTGGCTCCCAAATCAAAAGTATGCCGAGGGACAAAAGGAACATAATTACCCTCGTAAGAGACACCTGAAGACAGCATATACTCCGTAAATTTTGCATGCGTATATCCATAACTGACATGCAAACCAAAACGGTCTGAAATCTGTGAACGCAAAGCCAACTCACCGCCAAAAGATTGACTCCGCCCCGTATTCTTCGCAACAAAGCCCAATCCGGCAGGATCCATCTGAGCTATCTGTTGGTCTGTAACATTTGTCAGAAAAACAGAAGCATCTAAAAGAACACGCCCATTAACCAGATCAAGATGGGTCCCCACTTCATAATTCCAAGCATATTCAGGCCGGTATAACTGCGGAACATCACCGGGCATGAGATAGTTATATCCTCCGCTTCTATAACCACGCGATACCGTTGTGTATACATTACCCTTAAGGAAAGAGTATTGCAAAGAGGCATGAGGCATTAGTTGCCACCAATCATCATATAACTTCTCGTTCGATTGACCAAGACAAGAAAAACCAACATAATCATACTCCATCCGAAGGCCCAATGTCATATCCAGCCCCTTTGCATGAAAAAGATCAGACATCGTACTCTGATGATACACCGCAGCATTCTTCTTTGGAGCATCGTAAAACGTATTCCCATCCACTTCAGTATACAACCACTGGTTACTGAAACTGGCACCTGTAATCCATTCCCAATGTCGCCAGACACCAGGCCGACTTCTTAGAACGGCCTCCTCGCTGAGTGTGCGGCTGAACTGCTTTTGCTGAAGTGTACCGAGGTCAAGGTAAGAGAAATCCTGATCCATTCGCGCATCGTCATTAAGCAACTGAAATCCGAGCACATTACTAAATGTCACTTTGGACCATGCACGTTCAGCCTTTAAACCCACATTAAGTAGATGACGGAGATATGTATTATCTTCGTTGCTTGTAATTTGTCCGATAATCGGAACCAATTGTTCTTTATAAGCATCATCATCCGAAACATGCTCAATATAATAAGGGAAAGCATCTTGCGAACGTAACTCATAGTTGGCAAGGAAATCAACATTCAATACTTCGCTGGGACGGAACAATAGTTTGGTATGAGCACGCAACGACTGATCCGCATCAGCCTTCACACCAGTATAGTTATTCTTGAAAAACTGCCCACCAGACCGATAAGCAATGCCTGCCGTGAATCCCAGTTTGTCAGAAAAACGCTGATAATGAGAAATATTTGTATAATGACAACGATTCTTAGACATTGAACGTTCTATGACTGTCCCCTGATAATCAATAGGATTCTTTGTGGTGATACGAATGAGTCCGCCCATGGTATTCCTTCCATACAACGTATTCTGTGGGCCTCGCAAAACTTCTATATGATCAACTTCACTGATTCTTGTATGAAAAGAGCTCTTCTCGAGCCAAGGTATATCATCAACATACAAGCCGACAGCCGGCGTATTAGCATAACTGCCAACACCTCTCAAATATATTGCAGTTTCCTGTGCACTGCCATAAGACGGAATAAAAAGCCCCGGAACTATCGATGTCAGATCGCTGATATCATAAATACCACGATCCCTGATATCCTTTGCATCAAGAGTTACACTCGATAAGTTCTGTTCACGAAGAGGGGCATTCTCTTCACCTCGCGTAATACCTTGTATAACAAACAGCGCCCCTAATATAAGGATGATTCTCATTATCAACTGACGAATTTGCGGATGCAAAGATAAGGACATTTTGCTTATAATCCAATCCTACGCAAAGGGGAAATACACATCGTATACTAAAAAACAATAATTATCACATGTACAGGCAGGGGGAATTTGCGTATATAAGATAATTGTATTATCTTTGCACAGCAATTACAAACAAATTATAATGAGTAATCAACGATACATGATGCGCGGCGTCAGCGCTGCCAAAGAAGATGTTCACAACGCAATCAAGAACATAGACAAGGGAATTTTTCCACAAGCCTTCTGTAAGATTATACCTGATATATTAGGAGGCGACCCAGAATATTGCAATATCATGCATGCCGACGGAGCTGGCACAAAATCCAGCTTGGCCTATATGTACTGGAAGGAAACAGGAGATCTCAGCGTATGGAAAGGCATTGCCCAGGATGCTCTTATCATGAATACAGATGACCTGCTTTGTGTAGGTGCCGTAGACAACATTCTGGTAAGCAGCACCATCGGTCGTAACAAAATGCTTATCCCGGGAGAAGTCATCTCGGCCATTATCAACGGAACTGACGAACTCCTCCAGCAGATGCGCGACATGGGCATTGGCATCTATGCCACAGGAGGTGAGACTGCCGATGTTGGCGATTTGGTTCGTACGATCATTGTGGACAGCACTGTTACTTGCCGTATGAAACGTAATGATGTAATTGACAATGCCAACATCCGTCCCGGTGACGTTATTGTAGGACTTTCGTCTTGCGGACAGGCCACATACGAAAAAGAATACAACGGAGGTATGGGTAGCAATGGTTTGACCAGCGCCCGTCACGATGTTTTCAGCAAATATCTGGCAGAAAAATATCCCGAGAGCTACGACAAGGCTGTACCTGAAGAACTGGTGTATAGCGGTTCATACAAACTGACGGACAAAGTGGAAGGCTCTCCCATCAATGCCGGCAAGTTGGTACTTTCCCCCACCCGCACCTATGCTCCAGTAGTCAAGAAACTGCTGGATGAACTTCGGCCCAAGATTCATGGCATGGTACACTGCACTGGTGGTGCCCAAACAAAGGTACTGCACTTTGTGGGTGACAACTGCAGAGTTATCAAGGACAACATGTTCCCCGTGCCTCCCCTCTTCAAAGCAATTATCAAGGAAAGCGGCACCGATTATGCAGAAGCCTATAAGGTATTCAACATGGGTCATCGCCTGGAGGTTTACCTTGCTCCCGAAGATGCAGAGAAGGTAATAGAAATCAGTAAGAGTTTTAACATTGATGCTCAGATTATCGGTCACATTGAAGAAGGTAAGAAGAGCCTCCTCATAAAGAGCGAATTCGGAGAGTTCGAATATTAAATATGGCGGAGAATAGTTTATTAGACAGACTGGAAGGACTGGTTTCACGATACGAGGAAGTAAGCACCCTCATCACAGACCCCTCTGTGATTGCCGACCAAAAGCGATACGTGAAACTAACCAAGGAATATAAAGACCTTGGCAAAATCGTTGCAGCCAGAAAAGAATACGTTGGATGCCTACAGAATATTGAGGACGCCAAGGAGATGCTGGCTATAGAAGAGGACGCAGACACCAAGGAGATGTTGCGCGAGGAGTTGGCAGAAAGCGAGAAGCGAATCCCCGCACTGGAAGAGGAAATAAAGTTGCTGCTTATCCCCGCGGACCCCGAGGATGACAAGAATGTCATCATGGAAATTCGCGGTGGCACAGGTGGTGATGAGGCTGCTCTCTTTGCCGGAGACTTGTTCAGAATGTACAGCAAATACATAGAGCTGAAGGGGTGGAAGATGGCTGTCAGCAGTTTCTCGGAAGGTGCTGTCGGTGGTTTCAAGGAAATCATCTTCAGTGTAACAGGCGAAGGCGTATATGGAATCCTGAAATATGAATCCGGAGTTCACCGCGTACAGCGCGTTCCCGCCACAGAGACTCAGGGACGTGTTCATACTAGCGCAGCTACGGTTGCCGTCTTGCCGGAAGCGGAGGAGTTTGATGTGGAAATCAATGAGGGTGCCATCAAATGGGATACCTTCCGAAGCAGTGGAGCGGGTGGTCAGAATGTGAACAAGGTGGAATCTGGTGTTCGTGCCCGTTACATGTGGCGCAACCCCTTCACCAACGAGGACGAAGAAATCCTTGTGGAGTGTACAGAAACCCGCGACCAGCCCAAGAACAAGGAACGTGCTCTCGCGCGCCTGCGCACATTTATTTATGATAAGGAACACCAGAAATACCTGGACGATATAGCCTCAAGAAGAAAAACCATGGTTTCCACCGGCGACAGATCTGCCAAGATACGCACATACAACTACCCCCAGGGGCGTATCACAGACCACCGCATTGGCTATACCATATATAATCTGAACGCCTTCATGGACGGACAGATACAAGATTGCATTGACCACCTCATTGTAGCGGAAAATGCAGAAAGAATGAAAGAAGCAGCGCTGTGATAGTTGACAGTTGATAGTTGACAGTTTAGAATTATGACTAGAAAAGAATTATTTGAAAATATAAAGAAGAAGCAGAGTTTCCTCTGCGTAGGTTTGGATACGGACTTAAAGAAGATTCCCGAATATTTGCTGAAGGAGGATGACCCCATCTTTGCCTTCAACAAGGCCATCATTGATGCTACTGCCCCTTACTGCGTGGCATACAAGCCCAATCTGGCTTTCTATGAGGCCTTTGGTGTAAAGGGAATGATAGCCTTTGAAAAGACGGTTAAATATCTGAAGGAGAACTACCCCGATCAGTTTATCGTTGCTGACGCCAAACGTGGAGATATCGGCAACACCAGCAAGATGTATGCCCGCACTTTCTTTGGCGAATATGACGTGGATGCCCTTACCGTTGCCCCCTACATGGGAGAAGACAGCGTCACACCTTTCCTTGAAGGACATGAAGGCAAATGGGTAATCCTGTTGGCATTGACCAGCAACAAGGGCTCCTTCGACTTTCAGCTCACTGAGGATAAAGACGGAGAGCACCTGTTTGAGAAGGTTATCCGCAAGAGCCAGGAATGGGGAAACGACGAAAACATGATGTACGTAGTAGGCGCTACACGCGGCGAGATGTTCAAGGATATCCGTAAGGTGGCACCCAAAGCATTCTTGCTTGTCCCCGGCATAGGTGCACAAGGTGGAAGCCTGGAGGATGTATGCAAATACGGAATGATTGAGGATTGCGGTCTGTTGGTTAATAGCAGCAGGGCTATTATTTACGCAGACAAAACAGAGAACTTTGCTTCTGTTGCAGCAGAAAAGGCAAAAGAGGTTCAGATGCAAATGGCCTCACTTCTATAAAAAAAAGAAAGAAAGCATGGAATTCAGTGCAGAAATGATAGCTGGCCTTATAGGTGGAACCATTGTTGGTGACCCTAAGACAACAGTCAACAACTTCGCAAAAATAGAGGAAGGGAAACCTGGATGCATCAGTTTCCTTGCCAACGACAAATACGAACACTACATCTATGAGACCGAAAGTAGCGTAGTACTTGTCAACAAAAACTTTGAGCCTAAACAAGAGATCAAGGCCACACTGATAAAGGTTGACGATGCCAGAGAAGCTGTAGCGAAACTGCTGCAGATATACGAGAGCATGAAACCCAAACGGAAAGGGATCAGCGAACTGGCGTTCATTGACCCGACAGCAAAAATTGGCAAGGACTGTTACATCGGCCCCTTTGTTGCTATTGCCGAAGGAGTTGAGATTGGTGACGGATGTGTATTCCATCCCCACGTTACAATCGGAAGAAACGCCAAAGTGGGCAACAACACAGAGATCTATAGCAATGCCGTAGTCTATCATGACTGCAAGGTAGGCAACAACTGCATCCTTCACGCCGGGTGTGTAATTGGAGCAGACGGATTCGGCTTCCAACCTACAGAGAAAGGATATGAGAAGATACCTCAGATTGGCATTGCCATCATAGAGGATGACGTAGAGATTGGTGCCAACACCTGTGTTGACCGCGCTGTCATGGGAGCCACCATTATTCATAAAGGCGTAAAGTTGGACAATCTGGTACAGATAGCTCATAACGACGAAATAGGTTCTCACACTGTTATGTCGGCCCAAGTAGGTATTGCCGGCAGCACCAAGGTTGGTGAATGGTGTATGTTCGGTGGCCAAGTTGGTATCGCAGGACACGCCACCATTGCAGACCGAACCATGGCAGGCGCCCAAGCAGGCATCCCCAACAACATCAAGAAACCGGGGACAGCCGTTCAGGGCACACCGGCTATTGACGCCAAGACATTCTGGAAATCAAGCGCCCTATTCAAGAACCTGTACCAGATGTGGGCGGATATGAACGAAATGAAAAAGGAATTAAAAGCTCTAAAGGAAGGGCTTGCATCAAAATAGAAACATGCCGAAACAAAAGACATTAAAAGATAGTTTTTCATTAAGCGGTAAAGGCCTGCATACAGGATTAAACCTGACCGTCACATTCCTACCTGCCCCTAAGAATCACGGGTATAAGATACAACGTGTGGATATGGAGGGACAACCTATATTGGATGCAGTCGCCGAAAACGTGATAGACACCCGAAGAGGAACTGTCCTGGGTAAAGGCGACTTCAAATGCAGTACGATTGAACATGCCATGGCTGCCTTATATGCTTTGGGAGTTGACAATACCTTAATACAAGTTAATGGTCCCGAGTTCCCTATCCTTGATGGAAGTGCCGAACAGTATGTAAAAGAAATTCTACATGTCGGCACAACAGAGCAAGATGCCGAGAAAGATTTCTACTACATCACAAAAAAGATGGAATTCAAGGATGAAGAGACCGGTGCATGTATTACACTTCTACCCGACGAGGAGTTTTCCATCACCAGCATGATTTCTTTTGACGGAAAGTTCCTAAGTAGTCAGTTTGCCACCCTTGACAATATGGATGACTTCGCTACCGAAATAGCAGCAGCCAGAACTTTTGTCTTCGTTAGAGAAATAGAGCCCCTGCTTACCGCCGGACTTATCAAAGGCGGCGACCTGAACAATGCTATTGTTATATACGAGAAACAGACCAGTCAGGAAAACCTGGATAAACTCTGCCAACTTACAGGTGCCGAACACCACGATGCCACGGAATTGGGCTACCTCCAGCACAAGAAGCTGGTATGGGACAACGAACCTGCTAGACACAAGTTGCTGGACATCATAGGTGACATGGCATTAATCGGGAAACCCATCAAAGGGCGTATCATTGCCACAAAACCAGGGCACACTATCAACAACAAGTTTGCCCGTATGATGCGGAAAGAAATTCGCAAGCATGAAATACAGGCTCCGAAATACGATCCCAACAAGCCAGCCATAATGGACACCAACCAGATACGCCAGTTGTTGCCACACAGGTTCCCCATGCTGCTTGTTGACAAAGTAATTGAGATGAAGGCTGATAGCATTGTAGCTATCAAGAACATTACCAGCGACGAACCTTTCTTCCAGGGACATTTCCCCACCGAACCCGTCATGCCTGGCGTTTTAATTATCGAAGCTATGGCTCAAGCCGGTGGCATCCTAGTAATCAACAGTCTTAAAGACGGAGAAGAATACAACACCTATTTTATTAAGATAGACAACGTAAAGTTCAAGCAAAAAGTTGTCCCTGGCGACACCTTGATTTTCAAGGTAATTACATTAGGTCCATTACGTCATAATATCGGAAGCATGCAAGGATATGCTTTCATCGGAGAGAATTGTGTTGCAGAAGCAACATTTACAGCACAAGTCATAAAGAAGTAAAGAAGGAAAAAACATGAGCAAAATTAGTCCGTTAGCATACATTCACCCAGAAGCCATTATTGGAGAAAACTGTGAGATTGGTGCCTTCTGTTATATTGACAAAGGCGTTGTTATTGGAGACAACAACACCCTGATGAATAGCGTCACCGTATTGTATGGTGCACGCATTGGCAACGGAAATATATTTTTCCCTGGAGCAGTTATCAGTGCCATCCCCCAAGACTTGAAGTTCAGAGGCGAAGACACAACAGCAGAAATTGGGGACAATAACAAGATTCGCGAAAACGTAACCATCAACAGAGGAACGGCCGCCAAAGGCAAGACAGTTGTCGGCAATAATAACCTTCTGATGGAAGGGGCACATGTTGCGCATGATGCATTTGTCGGAAACGGATGTATCATAGGCAATAGCACCAAACTTGCCGGAGAGATCATAATCGATGACAACGCTATATTGAGCGCAGGCGTTTTGATGCATCAATTCTGTAGAGTCGGAAGCTACACGATGGTGGGTGGCGGAACCAGGTTTAGCCAGAATGTTCTGCCTTTTAGCTTGTGCGCTAGAGATCCTGCATCATTCTGCGGTTTAAACACTATCGGTCTCAGAAGAAGAAACTTTGACAGAGAGATTATCGACAACATTCACATGGCATACCAGATTATCCTTCAGGGGACCGGCAAACTAAACGACCTGCTGGCACGAGTGGAAAAAGAGATTCCCATGTCGGATGAGATCAAATACATTCTGGACTTTATAAGGACGAGCAACAGAGGATTCATCAGATAAACACAAAATCAGATGACATTTAGAATAACTATATTCAGCCAAGAGGTGGAAGACTTTGTAATGGAAGCAAAAATCGATGCTGAAGCAAAGTTCTCAGAGCTTCATAAGCTCATATTAGACACCTGCAATTATCAGGACACCAACAACCACGGTTTCCTTATCTGTGATGACGAGTGGCGTGTAAAAGAACACATCAGACAAACCAACACTCAGGATGTCGATTCGGAGGAGGATATCAATCTGATGGACAACTGTTCTCTGAGAGATTTTCTCGAAGAAGAAGGGCAACGTATTGCATATATATTCGACCCCGAAGGTAAAAGATTTTTCCTGATGGAAATCAGCGAGCTTATATTCGGACAACCCGAAAAGAAAGGAAGAATAAGCAGAAAACATGGTGTACCACCTGTACAACATATAAAAGAAGAACTTACTGCACAACCCCAGCCAGAATTCACTGACACGGAAGCAGAAGAAAACTTTTACGGAGATGACGATTTTGAAGAAGGCGAATTAGACATGGAAGGATTTGAAATAGACGAATGAAACTCTTTGTTCTATTAGGTCCGACAGCAGTGGGGAAAACTGCCCTGTCGCTTAAAGTGGCAAAATTACTTGGCAGCCCCATCATCAATTGCGACAGTCGTCAAATTTACAAAAATCTGAGTATCGGAACTGCTGCCCCAACAGAGGAACAGCTCCAAGAAGTTAAGCATTATTTTGTAAAGATATTAGAACTTCAAGAATACTATAGCGCTGCCCAATACGAGACAGACGTTATTCAACTCCTAAACCAACTCCAACTTTCTCACGACAACCTACTGCTTTCCGGAGGCAGCATGATGTACATAGATGCTGTTTGCAACGGAATCGATGACATCCCAACCGTAGATTCAGAGGTACGAGAACAACTGAAAAAACGGTTACAGACAGAAGGTTTGGAACCACTAAGAAACGAGCTTAGACTGCTCGACCCGGAATATTACAAAATCGTTGACCTCAAAAATCCCAAGAGAATTGTTCACGCCCTTGAAATATGCTATACATCAGGGAAGCCCTACTCTTCTTTTCGCGTCAACGAAAAAAAAGAACGCCCCTTCCAAATCATCAAGATAGGGTTAAGAAGAGATCGGAACGACCTTTTTGACAGAATTAACAGGCGAGTGGACATGATGATGGAAGAAGGATTGCTTGAAGAAGCCCAAAAACTCTACCCATTACGTCACCTTAATGCACTCAATACTGTAGGATACAAAGAACTCTTTCTGCATTTTGACGGCAAATGGGATTTGAGCCTTGCCATTGAAAAAATCAAAAAGAACACCAGAGATTATGCAAAAAAGCAAATGACATGGTTTGCTCACGACAACAACATTCACTGGTTTTCTCCCGATAACGAGAAAGAAATCATCAACTTTATTTCAGAACATTCAAAGCTATGAGACTACATGCTATTTGGAATAACACCAAGGGGAAGCTGAAAAGAATCTACTCAGGACCATGGTACAAGAAAATTGTTGTATGGACATGCACTGTTTTTCTTTCAATAATAGTTTTCTTCATTTCCGTAGATTGCAATCTTTTTTATCTCTTCGGTAGCACGCCCAGTTTTTCTGACATCAAGAATCCAACAGTCAGCGAAGCCTCTGAAGTATACAGTGCAGACGGGCAGCTGATTGGAAGATATTATAACGAAGATCGCACACCCGTTGAATACAAAGACATCTCCCCGATCCTGATCAGAACACTTGTTGACACGGAAGATGAAAGGTTCTACCACCACCACGGCATCGACTTCAAGGGTCTCTTCGCAGCCGTTAAAGACATCTTCTCGGGACATGCACGCGGAGCCAGCACCATAACTCAGCAATTGGCCAAAAACATGTTCCGTGTACGCACCAAGCACCGTACAGGACTTTTAGGAAAAATACCAGGAGTAAAAATCCTGATTATGAAAGCAAAGGAGTGGATTGTTGCCACAAAACTGGAAATGTTATTTAGCAAGGAAGAAATCCTGACAATGTACCTCAACACTGTAGATTTCGGATGCAACTCATTCGGAATCAAAACAGCATCCGCAAGGTATTTCAACACTACACCCGACCGGCTCTCATACGATCAGGCAGCCATCTTGGTCGGTCTGTTAAAAGCAACCAGCATCTACAATCCCAAAAACAATCCAAAGAACAGCCTGGAGAGGCGCAATACCGTTCTTGATGTTGTGTTCGACCATAATCACATAGTAATAAACGGGACGCTTGCCACATCCGCCCAACTGGATTCTCTGAAGTCGCTCCCCATAGAACTGGCACGGAAAAGCAACGATAAGAACCTGAATGAGTTTGCCCCCTACTTCCGTGATGAGCTCGTAGATTACCTCGACATGCTTTGTGAAATAGGAGAAATCCCAGGTTATGATGCCACCAACAAGTTAGATCTTTATTCCGATGGACTGAAAATATACACGACCCTTGACACCCGCATGCAGAAATATGCTGAAGAAGCCGTCGCAAAGAAAATGAAGTCACTACAGAACCAATTCAATGCACATTGGGGTAACACACCACCATGGCAGGACAGCAAGCACAAAGAGATTCCCGACTTTATCGAAAACATTGCAAAAAAGACCACAGAATACCAAAGACTACAGAAGAAATATCCCGACAATATTGATTCTGTCAACTATTACATGAACTTGCCGCATCCCGTTAAGGTGTTCTCATACGACGGGCCTACCATCAAGGAACTAAGTACCATGGACTCTATACGCTACATGGTTAAGTTCATGCACTGCGGATTCATAGCTATAGAACCCGACACCAGAGAGGTCAAAGCATGGGTTGGAAACATCGACTACAATTCATGGAATTACGACAACGTAACAGCAAAACACCAGCCCGGCTCTACCTTCAAACTCTTTGTTTACACAGAAGCTATGAACCAGGGACTCACACCATGCACCAGAAGACTGGACAGCAGAGTAGAATACAAGGAACCCGGAGAAGATAAACCATGGATACCACACAACGCTAACGGAACATTCTCAGACGCCGAGATGACACTCAAAAGAGCCTTCGCCAGCAGTATTAACAGTATTGCCGTAAAAGTTGGCCTTGAGGTCGGGGTGAAAAATATTATAAACACCGCCTATGAAATGGGAATCCAGACACCATTGCAAGAAGCTAAATCCATCTGTCTCGGAAGTAGTGAAGTGAACCTCATGGAACTCACCAACAGTTATTGTACCGTTGCCGACGAGGGGAGATACAACATGCCGATAATGATTACCCGAATCGAAGATAGAGATGGGAATATTATTTACAAATCAAAGAAGAAAGAAAAACAAGCTATCCCCTACAAATCAGCCTATCTTATGCAGGTAATGTTACGTGGCGGACTGCACGGAACTTCTGCAGGCATGTGGGAATATATTGGCGGTCTTACACAATCCACTGACTTTGGTGGAAAGACAGGAACCAGTAATAACCATGCCGATGCCTGGTATGTGGGCGTTACCCCGAAATTAGTGGGCGGCGTATGGGTAGGAGGAGAATTCCCCTGCATACATTTCAGAACCGGAGCATTGGGCGAAGGAGGGAAAGCAGCCCTCCCCATATTCGGAGACTTTATGAAAAAAGTTCTCAAGGACGAAAGATTCAGTAAGTACAAAGTTAAATTTCCCGAGCCAAAAGGACTCGATCCAAGCCTATGGTCATGCAGTGATTACATAGAGGTCCCGGACAGCATTTCGGACGACGAAAATGAAAATGTTGACTATTCAGAAGACACACCAGCGCCAAATAATAGCAATTTAGAGCCTGAAACAGGGCTATCTACGCCAGAAGAATGACAAAGAAGCATTCGATTTGTTAATTTGTCTTAAAATAAGGCACGAAAAACCACTTCCCTTATAGGGTTTCAGTAAAAAAACGTAAATTTGCTCTGTTTAGCACCTAAAATGTGCAAAAAAGTGGAGAAGAAACATAAATAATTTAAACTAAAAATAACACAAAAAAAATGCGTATGACAAACCGTTTAAGCAAATGGAGTGGGCAATCATCCCGAATGATTTGCCTAATGGCAGCTTGCGGGCTGATGTATGCTTGTACAGACGAGTACTGGTATGACGACAAGAAACCAGACTGGTTGAACGAGAGCATTTACGAAAGCCTGAACAAGGATGGCAATTTCAAGACGTATTTGAGACTGCTGGCCGACGATGACGTAAATCCCAAGAACGATGCATCGCGCAACCTGACAGACGAGTTGAGGAAAACAGGTTCCAAGACCGTCTTTGTTGCAGACGACGCCGCCTGGGAAGCGTTTTTTAAGAAAAATGCAACGCTGCCAGAAAAGAATCCTTGGCATTATGCCACATCTTACGAGAATCTGAGTGTAGCACAGAAGAAGCTGTTGATCCACACCAGTATGCTCAACAATGCCATCGTTATGGAGAACCTGGCAAGTAGTGAGGCAAGTGGTGACAATTCTCCCACACGCGGTGAGTACATGCGTCGTTTTACTGATGTTGCTGCTACTGACACCATCACATATGTTGCTTCGAAAGACATGCCCGTAACCTACAACCCTGTTGACAAGGACTACTGGCAGCGCTTCCGTGAAGAAAACGGTGGTAATGGTATCTACATGGTTACCGACTCCAGCCTTACCATGATGCTCCACTTCACTCAGGAGCACATGTCAAGGAACAATATCAACAGTGATTTCGACTTCCCCAAATTCTTTGGTCGCGAGCGTATCACAAGTGACGTTCATATTTATGACGCTCACCTTGACAGTACTGATATTGTTTGTCAGAACGGTTACGTTAACATGACAGAGAAGCCCCTCTGTCCTCTGGCAAGTATGGCCGAAGTAATTCGCACCAACGGCAAGACCAACATCTTCAGCCACATGCTGGACCGTTACAGTGCTCCATTCTACAACCGTAGGATTACCGAGGACTATAAAGTGCTTCATCCCGAATTTCAGGATTCTATTTTCACCAAGCGTTACTTCTCTGATATGAGCGCAGGTGGTAGAGCCTTGGTTTCAGAACCCGGTGCAAGAGGTACATATACGACCTACTATCCGTATAAGTACACCGCCGACCAGATGCCCAAGGAACTCAAGGACTATGCTGGTTCTGGTGTACCAAGCCTGAAGTACGACCCCGCATGGAACGAGTACTACGAGGATAGTCAGCATCCCGAGAATCGCGAGAAGGACATGGCAGCCATGTTTATCCCCAGCGACTCAACCCTTTGGGACTATTTCACAAATGCCGGTGGTATGCAGTTGGTTAAAACATATTATGTACGCGAGAAGACTGAATATGAAATCCCCTATACTAAGCCTTCTACTTACGAAGAGTTATACAAGCAGATTGACTGTATTCCTCTGACAACACTGCAGAAGCTTATTAATATAATAATGTTGCGTTCATTTACTGGATCTGTACCCAGCAAGATGACAAAGCAGAAAGACGATGCCCTGGAGCAGTTGTTCTACCCCGAGGATATCGAAAAGATTGATACCTGTCTGTTGGCAAGCAACGGTGCTGTATATATCATGAAGCAGATTTATGGTCCTGCCGACTTTACTTCTGTAACAGCTCCTGCCTTCATCAGTACAACCAACAAGATTATGAGCTGGGCTATTTACGATCAGAACAAGATGGGTCTGAACTACTACGCATACCTGAAGGCTATGCAGAGTAGATTTACCTTCTTCATGCCTAGCGACGATGGTCTTGCATGGTACTATGACCCCACCAGTATGAAGAGTTATAATCCTCGTGTTATCGAGATGAAGTATAAGCCCAGTTCTGCTGGTGATGTAGCCGTTTCAGCTAAGTGCTTCAAATATGGTGATCCTTATCATATTAGCGGCATTGACGCCGGTACCAAGGGTATAGCTATTCCTGGCAATGCCGGACAGATTAACGCATCTGATATCACCAACCGTTTGAAGGATATTCTGGAGAGCCATACTATTGTACATGATGGCACCAACCCCATCGACGGAGAAGATGAATACTTCCTTTCTAAGAATGGTAATGCTATCAAGGTGGTTCGCGATGAGAACAATAACATCATTGCTGCCAAGGGTGGTTTCCAGATTGAGAACGAGCGTTTGGGCGTAACATGCGAGAACCCCGGTGTAACAAAGTGTGATGTCACCGATCCGTTCCCCAACCTGAAGAATGGTGGTACCTATGTTTTAGGCGCTCCTCTGGTTCCCACATACCGAAGTGTATGGAGCATCTTTACGGATGACATGTACGAAGAGCCCCAGTATAATCCCAAGGGCTATTCAGATGACGCATGGGAAGCTAACCCCTACAGTGCCTTCTACGACCTCTGTGGTGCAGATCGTTACACCGATGAAATTATTGGTTGCGGTCTGATTGATATGAGCAAGAAGCCCAACAACTCAGAAATAAATGCAGCCAAGAAGAAGTTCCTTGTTTTCGTCAAGGACAATGGTCTTGACTACAATATTCAGTTCTTCAACAACTACCGCTATACTATCTTTGTTCCTACGAACAAGGCTATTCGCGAGGCTATCGCCAATGGTCTGCCAACATGGGAAGAAATCGTAGAAGACTATCATTCACACTGTAAGCATGAGATAAATTCTGAAACAGGTGAATGGGAGAAAGATGGCGATGGAGAATACACTTACACCAACGAGCTGGAAACAGCCGAGGATAGTTTACGTATTCAGGCTAAGATTACTTACCTCACAAACTTTATCCGCTATCACTTCGCTGATAACTCTGTATTTGCAGACAAGTCAGAGCTTTCTGATGCTAACGGAGAAATGGTAACTTCAAGTTACGACCACGAGACTGGTTTGTTCTGTAAGATTCACGTTGACCGTGTTAAGCAGGGCGGTGAGACTCTTCTTCGTGTTTGCGATGACGCAACATACAAGAAGAATCCTAACGAAAAGATACCTACTGTTGGAGAGAAGAACGTGTTAGCACGTGATATTTCATGTAACAAGGCTCCTAAGAAAGCTGCCATGACAGGTATCGTTCTCGATGCTTCCAGTGCTGCAGTTATCCACCAGATTGATGGTGTACTGAACCACGCTGCCTTAACAAACGGCCGTCACGACAGTACATGGAGCACACCTGCTAATGCAAGAAAATATTTGAAGAGATACGCAATCAAATAATTAACTATCACTATGAATAAAATAACAAAGCTTATATTGCTATGGGTGATAGCCCTGATGGCTTTGCCCGCAAGTGCACAGCAACGGCGTATCTCCGGTACTGTATCTGATGACATCGACGTCATCATCGGTGCCTACGTCGTAGAGTATGACAAGAATAATCGTACTGTTAGTCAGACCGTTACTGATATGAATGGTAACTTTACCATGAATATCAAGGATCCTAACAACACCCTTAAGATTTCTTATATCGGTTACAAACCCCATATCGAGAAAATCGGTAACAAGAACGTGTGGAAGATCACACTGCAGGACAACACTAAGGTCATGAAGGTGGTTGATGTTGTTGCCAAGCAGAAGGCTCCCACCACAGGTTTGGAAATCCCTGCACGCGAGTATTCAGGTGCAGTTCAGAAATTCAACATGGAGGATATGGAAGGTCTTGCCTTCGAGTCTGTAGACCAGGCCCTGCAGGGTCAGATTGCCGGTCTTGATATCGTGCCCAACTCAGGTAACCTGGGTTCCGGTACTACCATGCGTCTGCGTGGTATCAGTACCATCAACGGTAACAAGCAGCCTTTGATTGTCTTGAACGACCACATCTTTGAGTTGCCCGACGAGTACAAGGACGAGAACTTCGAGGATTATGACAATGAGGAGCAGTTCTCTACCCTCCTTAGTGTTAACCCCGAGGATATCGAGAGTATCACCGTTCTGAAGGATGCCGCTTCTACCGCTAAGTGGGGTATGAAGGGTGCTGCCGGTGTTATCGAAATTAAGACCAAGCGTGGTAAGCGTGGTAAGACACGTGTCAACTTCAGCTACAAGTTCACTGGTACTTGGCAGCCCAAGGGCTATAACATGTTGGATGGTGACGGTTACACCATGTACATGAAGGAGTCTTACTACAACCCCTACCAGAGACCTACAATAGAGTACGGACTCTATGAGTTGGACTACGACCGTTCTAAGCCAAACATCTACTACAACTACAACAAGAACACCGATTGGGTACAAGAGGTAAAGCAGTTCGGTCAGGAACACAGATTCTCTATTAACCTTACCGGTGGTGGTGAGAAGGCCACGTTCCGTATCAGTGCCAACTACGATAAGAGCAAAGGTAACATCATTGGCCAGACTATGGACCGTTTCACTACCAATACCGCTTTGGACTATTGGGTGAGTGACCGCATCAAGTTCAGTTCGACCATCGACTTGGGTTTCTATACCAATAATAAAAACTATGGTAACGATATTCTGGACCGCGCTTACAAGGCCATGCCTAACATGAGCGTATGGGAATATGACTCTCAGGGTTACCTGACTGGCAACTATTTCAACATGCTGCCTCTGGCTGCCAACTATTCTACAGGTAGCATTGGTGAAAGAGCAAATGACGGCTATCACACCTCTTATTATTTGCGCGATATGTTCAGAAACGGTAACCCCGTTGCGCGTGCCGAACTGGCTTGGTGGAAGATGAAACAGTACAACCTGAAGCCTCAGTTCAGCATTGAATATAAGTTGTTAGGCAAGGATGATGATCACTATCGTTTGGACTATGTTGGTGACGTCGAGTTACAGGTATTCAACACCAGTAACGACAAGTACTGCCCCAGCGAGTTGAAAACGATGCCATGGGTATGGGGTGGAGACAATGCAGCCTATTATGAACCTAATAACCCAATGCATAATGAACGTAACTATGTAAGTAACGAAGAAGATAAGTCACTGCAGTTCTCAACCCGTCATGACCTGCGCTTCTACTCTGCCTTCCCCAACAGGGACCACAGTCTTTCTGCCTTGGCACGTTTCGAGATTGTGACTGGTAGCGGAAGCTCCCAGAAGATGGGATTGTGGAACGTACCCGATGGCATCACAGATCCTACTGTCATTGCCCTGCTGCGTGAAGCAAGTTCTGGAACCAGTGAATGGCGCAGCCAGCACTTCTTCTTCAACACTCACTATTCTTACAAGAGTAAGTATAACCTTGATGCTTCATTACGTATTGACGGTAGCACCGGTTTCGGTTCTGGTCATAAGTACGCAGCCTTCCCCTCTGTTGCAGGACGCTGGAACATCAGCGACGAGAAATTCATGGACTGGAGCAAGAAGTGGCTGTACATGTTGGCCGTACGTGCCAGCTGGGGTATTGTAGGTAACACCGGTAACAGCGGTAGCGATCAGTACAACAAGTACAAGACCGACGGTTACTACAACGGTCATCAGGTAATTGTACCGGAGAACCTCTCACTTACCGACCTGCGTTGGGAGAAAGTTAAGAAGTTCAACATTGGTTTCAACCTGGAACTCTTCAACGGTCTGATTAACTTCGACGGTGAAATCTATAACCACAAGACCGAAGACCTTATCATGAAGGATCTCCGCATATCCAGTGCCAATGGTTTCAGTGAGTTGAAGTTTGTAAACGGTGGTGTTATGCGCAACAAGGGTTGGGAAATCAACTTCAACACCGGTAAGATCTGTAAGATTGGTAAGTTCTCAATGAAGTTGCGCGGCAACTTGGCTCAGAACTTCAACGAGGTTGAAGAGATGAACCCACTTATCCTGGAGAACCTGAACGGTTCTGATACCTATCAGCCCGAAAACCTCAAATGGAACAGACGTGTACAGATTGGCAACGCCCTGGGTTCTTTCTACGGTCTGCACTACTTAGGTGTTTACCGTTATGACTATGACCACAATGGTTATACCACCAAGTCTATTGCCGATTACGGTTATGCAGAAGTGGGCAATACCGGATATGATGCTAAGGGTAACCCCATCAACACAGCAGCTGCTGCAGCCCGACGTGGCGAGAATGCCACCTGTCCTATTGCATACGATGCAGACGGTAACATGCTGACCAATGCCAAGGGTGAGCCTCTGCCCATGTACTATTGCTATAACGAGGGTTATCGCAAGAAGTTCTCTGGTGGTGATGCCATCTACGAGGATATCAACCACGATGGTCAGATTGACCGTTATGATATGGTATATCTGGGCAACTCTAACCCCAAGTGCAATGGTGGTTTCGGTATCCAGCTTTACTATGGCAGATTCTCTATTAACGCCGGTTTCAACTTCCGTCTGGGCAACATGATTTTCAACTACGCCCGTATGGAATACGAGAGCATGTATAACAACAACAACCAGAGCTATGCAAGCACATGGCGCTGGCGCAAGAATGGTGACATTACCGAAATTCCACGTGCCCTCAACAACTACGGTACCGGTTACAAGAGCTACAACTCTCTGATGAGCGACCGTTACATCGAGAAAGGTGACTATCTGCGTCTGCAGTACATCCAGATCAGTTATGACTTCGATGCGAAGAAGTTGAAGAAGTATGGTATCAACAATATGAAGTTGTTTGCCTCAATCTCCAACCCATTCGTATGGTCAAGGTACACGGGTGTTGATCCCGACGTATCTCCCACGGGCTATGACTGTGCAGTCGACAAGAGCAAGACTCCACGTAACAAGTCCTTCACTTGCAGTTTAAACATCGGATTCTAAAAACACAAACAGATGAAAAAGATAAATCATATATATAAGTCTGCCTGCCTGTTTGGATTGCTGGCCGTGGGATTAGCATCCTGCGAAGACTACCTGACAATCTATCCTACAGACCGCGTTGTTGAGGAGGATTTTTGGGAAGACATGAACGACCTTAACGGTGTTCGCTACGGCGCCTACAAGCAAATGGCAAGAACTGTAGATAAAATGTTTATTTGGGGTGATCTCCGTTCAGACACATACAAGTTAAATACCGAGGAGACCGGCCACCAGGATAAACGCAATGTGTATAGTAACATTCTGATTGGTATGCCCGACTCCAGTATGGATGTTTTCGACTGGGGAGGTGTTTACACCACCATCAACCTCTGTAACAAGGTATTGAAACATGGTCCCGAAGTGCTGGAGAAAGACAAGCAGTTTACCACCACCGAGTGGATATACATGCGTGCCGAGATGAAAGCACTCCGTGCTCTCAACTACTTCTACCTGATTCGTGCATTCAAGGATGTTCCTTATACCACCAAACTCATCAATAAAGATGCCGAGGTAGAAACATTCCCCCTCACCAACCAGTTAGTGGTTCTGGACTCTATCATCCTGGATTGCGAAAGCGTAGCCGGTCAGGCCCGTAACCGCTTTTCAAACAATGCAGACACCAAGGGTATGATTACCAATGCTGCCATCTATTCTATGCTGGCCGATATGTATCTATGGCGTGCATCATTGCACGAAGGCCGTGGTATCAAGAAGGATACAGTAAGGGTAGTAACACCCGAAGGCGTGGATTCTATTGCCCATTCTGTTACTGGCGACTATGACCTGGCCATTGAATGGGCCGACAAGGCATTGGAGGCACACCACAACCAGGTGCAGGATTATTATTCATCCATGTCATTCGGAAGTATTACCACACTCGAGACGGTTTCCTATGGTTTAACCAATGTAGACCTTATCAAGAATAATTTCACAGGTGCTCACCAAAACACATCTCCCATCATTCAATCCCAGAATCAGATTTTCTATAGAGGAAACAGTATAGAAAGCATCTTCGAGTTACAGTACAGCCAGAGCGATGGTCTGAAAAATGAAATCGTGAATAGTTTATTCGGCCATACGAACGGAACGAACCTGATGGTGGCAGAAGATGCCATAAAAGAAGCCTGTGCTAAGGATGAGAAAACACAGAAGTTTGATACACGTCTGTGGGTTGGATGTCAGACATATATCAATAGTACGCAGGCAGAAACTGGCTACTATTGCTTGAAGTACCAAGATCACAATTTTATACTGGAAGGTCAGGGAGCTAATCGCAAAGTAAAATACGCTCTCATTCCAAGTTCAAACTCAACCACGGAATACAACAATTGGATTATCTACCGTACCACGGATGTATTGCTGATAAAGGCCGAGGCTCTGGCATGCAAGAAGGAGACCGCTAAGGTTAAACCCATTCTGAATGCCATCTACCGTCGTTCTTATTGCGATATCGAAGAAGGTAAGCAGCCTGCCGAGGACGGTTCCGACAAGATAGCCGAGGTAACAATTGTTTCTGACTGGTCAGGAAAGAAAGCAACTACGCCAAAGATTCCCGGATTGGTTAAATCTGTGATGAATCAGCGCCAGATTGAGTTCATTGGCGAAGGAAAGCGTTGGTTTGACCTTGTTCGTTGTGCTGAGCGCTACAGTAACAACAATGCAGATTCTCCAGACGAGCGCGAGAATCCGGAAGGCATACAGAAGGGTGAAGAAGGTTACATTGGCAATGGTATGTCTGGTATGACAGCCATAGTTGAGTGCTTCATGCAGAACTCTGTTAGCAGCTCCTATACAACCCTTATAAACAGATTCAAGAATCGCTGGGGTCTATACTGTCCCATCTACGAGAAGGAGGTTAAGGCAAGCCGCGGGGTAATTCTTCAGAATCCTGTATGGAACAAGTCAAGATATGAACAGTAAGTTTGCATAAACAGGAATTTAACGAAATACAAATATGGCTAACAATAAATTCAACAAATACATTGGAGCAATGGCTCTGGGAGCTGCCATACTGGCAGTGCCCAGTTGCTCTGATGATCACTTCGACGTAAATTACGGAGGTGATAACCAGTCTGCTGTTGCAACCGAATCTCTTTGGGAACTTATAGAGAAGAACCCCAACCTGACCAAGTTCGCAACCATTGCCAAGACAGCAAGATATTGGAAAGACGAGAACCACCCTGTTGCTAACTGGACATATAAGGATGTGCTGAGCAGCGGACAGATGGCTACATTATGGGTACCCGAGGACAACTATATTTCCGACGAAGAATTCAGCAATCTTCTGGAGAGATGCGAGACAGACGGTTACAATCTGCAGCAGCAGTTCCTCGGCAACCACATCGCACTCTGGCGTAACAACATCTCAAATCCCGGTATAGATACCATCAAGATGATCAACGGCAAGAACATGATCTTCGATAAGTCTGATACCGCTAAATGTTCTATTCAGGGCGTGGCTATCAACCAGAAGAACATTCCTGCCCTGAATGGTACGTTGCATACCATCAAGGGTACAACACCTTTCCTCTACAACTTCTATGAGTATCTGAAGTTCAGTCCTTCCCTCCCCCTGATGTCCAATTATGTTGTATCCAAGGATACTACAGAGTTCATCAAGGAGGCAAGTATAGAAGGACTCCCCGACAAAGACGGTAATCCCTCATACGTAGACAGTGTGTACAGGACTACAAACATCTTGTTTACTTATAGTAGTTACTTACCTGTTTCCGGCTATGAAACCTGGGATATGCCCGAGAAGTGTTTCTTTGCCCGTATCAACCAGGAAGACTCAGCCTTCATCATGGTATTACCCACTGACGAAGCCTGGACAAAAGCAAAGCAGAAGTTAGCTTCGCTTTACAAGTATCCCAACATGTACGAGGATAAAATAAAGGGAAATCAGGGTTCAACCGTCTATCGCACTATTCAAGACCCAGACTCTCTGGCTAATATGAGTATGAACATGGATATCACTGCTCCATTGGTATTCAACGTAAACAGACAGCCTAAAGTAGGTGGCAAACTTTGGACATTGGAGGATTTCATTGCAAACAAGGGAGCTACCGCAGAGTATCTGTTGAATACATACGGCGACACCTTGCGTAACACCGCTACATGGGACAAGACCAGCATCTTCAATGGTAATCTGATTAAGATGAGTAACGGTTACGCCTATGAGGCATCTACGTGGGCTTACCCCAGAGACTTGTATCAGCCAGATATTGAGGTAGAAGTAGATTATGGCGCATTTTACAACACAGCCAACACTTCTACCTATTACAAGGCCGGTTCCGAGACAAAAACTATTAGTTTTAACAATACTACCTATTCAGACATAGCTGACAAATACGGTCACGTAAGCCGTAACAATTTCTACTTCATAGCAGCACCTGGTCCCACTTCTACTCCTCATGTGGAGATTAAGTTGACCGGTAATCTTCCCAGTACATCGCCTGTTGTACCCCGTTGGCAGGAAGCACATGTTATGAGCGGAAAGTATGATGTAAAGGTTGTAATGGTTCCCTATTGGTATAGCTTGGTTCCCAATGAGGACGGTATCATCAGCAGCGAATTCTATGACGAACATTACATCGACTCTATTGCCTCGATCACCAAGATGAGTTTCACGGGTCAGTTGCGTTATAACAACAATGATGCAAAAGGAAAGGATGCCACAACCAAGAAGTCTGCAGTAATAGAATACAACAGCTTAAAGGTTGATACCCTTACGGTATTCGAAGACTTTGAATTCCCCTACTCTTACAAGAACCTGACTTACAGCTATCCTACGCTGATAATTGACGGTGCAACCAAGAGTGCTTCAGCGAAGAAGGGATTCATATACCATTTGTATATAGACCGCGTAATACTGAAAAGTAAGGAAACCGGTGATGAAATAATTCTCGACCCTCAGTAAACCATTACAATGATGAAAAATATATTAAATGATACATTCATGCACAAGACACTGAAAACAGGTCTGTGTTTCCTGTTGCTTTCCGGTTTGAGCATTCCCAGCGTATATGCGCAGGACGAAGTGGAAAGTACTGACGGAGAAGAAGAGGTTGTCGTACGTAAGGCCAAAAAGCCCGAGAAAGTGTACGAGACAAGAACCGTAAAGGGTATTGTTACCGACGATGCAACCGGTGAGCCTATGGGTGGTGTACGTGTTCAGGCCTTAGGACTGGCAAGGTATTCTACACTGACTGAGGAGGACGGTACCTATACTCTCGACATCCCCGTTTTCTCTGATGCTGTTTATGTTTACGCTGAAGGCTACAATCCCAGTCAGTGTGCAGTAAAGAACGGAGAGGCCAATGTAAGACTTATTGATACAAACTTCAATGCATATTTTACAGAAGGTACCACCATTACATCACAGAAGACCATCACTCTGAGCGAGACCAGCAGCATCAGTGCCGACGAAGACATTGAAAAGAAACTGGCCGGTGATATCCACACCGTTCTGCGTAACGGCACACCCGGTATCGGTAACTTCATGACCATACGTGGTGTCAATTCTATCAATGCCAATGTACAGCCCCTGATTATTCTGGACGGCAACATCATTGATGCACAGTATGACCGTATGTCGGCTCACGAAGGGTTCTTCAACAATATGCTGGCCGGCATAGACCCCGAGAACATCGAGACCATTCAGGTTCTTAAAAACGGTACTGCACTCTACGGTGCCAAGGGGGCTAACGGTGTTATTATCATTACCACCAAGCGCGGTAAGAGCATGGCTACTAAGATTAATCTCCGTATCTACGGTGGTGTTGAGCTCATGCCTAAGACGTTGTCTATGCTCAATGGCAACCAGTACTCAACCTACCTGGGCGATGTTATCAGCACACTGGACAACATAAGAGCTACCCAGTTGAACAGTTTCCCCTACTTGGACAAGAGCCCCTCTAATTACTACCGCAAGGTTTACAGTAACAATGAGGATTGGCAGGACGGCATTTACCGTACGGCCATGACACAAAACTACAAGCTGAGCGTAGAAGGTGGTGACGACGTAGGTATGTATGCCCTCTCACTGGGTTATGCTTCGAGCAACGCCAACGCCAAGGGTACGGGTATGAACCGTTTGAACCTGCGATTCAACACCGACATCGAGGTATTCAAGAGGTTGAAGACCGGTCTGGATATTGCCTACAATCAGGTAAGCTACGATTTGCTGGATCAGGGTTGGAGCGAAGATTACTCTATGCAGAACATCGGCTCACCCAACGTTTTAGGTGTGGTACAGTCACCCTTCATCAGCAGGTATGCCTGGTACTACGATGAGACTTCAACAGATCCCATCGCATCTAACCGCCTGAAACTTTCAGGTGACTATGCAGGTAAGTATGCAGCAGACGGCGGCAACTATATTGTGAACCCCTTCCAGTTCAATAACAGAATTGGCAACACCCGTCTTAACGAGTCTCTGCGTAATCCTTACTGGATTCTGCAGAATGGTGGCGGTAAGGAGAAGAACTATGCCCAGAATACGGTTATCGACATTAATGTTAGTCCCAAATGGCAGGTTACCGACAACTTCAGCATCAGTGACCGCTTTAACTTCCAGATGAACCGTAACAACGAGAGGTACTTCCTCCCCATTGCCGGTGCAACATTGTATTACCTGCAAGACCTGGGTAACATTCACAGTATGCAGAAGACCCTCTTCTCTAAGGAAACCACCCTTAACAATGACCTCCGTCTGGAGTGGGCCAAGAACTATGGTGCACATACCGTAGATGTATTTGGCGGCTGGCGTTACAACAAGTACTCTTTCAGTTACAACTACATGAGCGGTTATAACAACGAGAACGATAAGTTGCCCATCATCAACAAGGATATGGACTACATCAACTATGGCGGTACCAATGACGAATGGTCAGACATGACCTATTACCTGAATGCAGGCTACAACTTCAAGAACCGTTACTTTGCCAACTTTGCCGTAAGTGCACAGGCTGCCAGCCGATTCGGTGCCAACACAAAGTCTGGTATCAAGGCATTCGGCGTAAGCTGGGGTATCTTCCCCTCACTGCAGTTGGGCTGGCTCATCAGCAACGAGAAATGGTTCAACGCTAAGGGTGTTGACTACCTGAAGTTGACCGCAGGCTTTGATATGAGCGGTAACGATGATTTGGACTACTATGCCGCACGTACTTACTGGGAAAGCCAGAAGGTGACCCACAACACGGTAGGTCTTTACCTGAAGAACATCGCCAATAGCGGTATCCAGTGGGAGACCACTACCAAGTGGAACGTTGGATTGCAGGGAAGCTTCCTGAACAACCGTTTGCAGGCGGGTATCGATATCTACTGGCATAAAACAGACAATCTGCTTACCCAGAGAGAACTTGAATATGTATCTGGTATGACTCAGTACTGGACCAATGAGGGCCAGCTCACCAACAAGGGTGTTGAGTTCAATGTCAATGCTGCTATTATCAACAACAAGAACTGGAAGTGGGAACTGGGTGCAAGCCTCGGCCACTACAACAACAAGATTACCGAGTTGCCCGTAAGCCGCAGCAACACCATGACACTTACCGATGTTAACGGTAACAACGTGCAGTACATCCACGGCTATACCAATAGCGTATATGGCAAGGACAACATCCTTACAGCTGTTGGCTATGCAGTAGGCAGTTTCTACGGATGGCAGACAGAAGGTGTATTCGCATCTGATGCTGAAGCAAGCGTAGCTTACAACGGAAATGATTATCTGAAGTATCCCACCGGAATTGCAGACGAAACCAAGAAGTATGCAAACTTCCAGGCTGGTGATGTTCATTTCAAAGATCAGAACGGTGACGGTGTTATTGACGATGCCGACAAGGTTGTAATTGGCAACCCCCACCCCGACATCTACGGTAACATCTTCTCAAGCCTTACCTGGAAGAACCTCCGTCTGGATGTTAACTTCAAGTACAGCCTTGGCAACGACATTTACAACTACCAGCGTTCTGAGATTGAAGGTCTGAACACCACCTACAACCAGACAACTGCCGCTTTGCGTCGTTGGACCTATGAAGGACAGGAGACAGATATGCCTCGTGCCTGCTTTGCCAACACTGAGGACTGGCGTAACAACGAGCGTATGTCTGACCGTTGGATCGAGGACGGTAGCTACTTGAAACTGAAGAATGTTCGCCTCACTTACAAAATACCTTATTCTAACAGCTGGCTGTTAGGTCTGAAGGTATGGGGTGAAGCTAACAACCTATTCACATTGACCAAGTATTTGGGAACGGATCCTGAGATGAGCAGCCACAATGGCGTACTTTATCAGGGTATTGACACAGGCCTTATTCCACGTGGCCGCAGTTTCAACTTTGGTGTAACCATCAACCTGTAATCAGAAGAATATAAGATTATGAAAAAGAAATCAATTATAAGCTTGCTTATCTGCTGCATGACAATGGGTATGGTGAATACGTCATGCCAGGATATGCTAACACCCGATAATGAACGTCACGCTTACGAAGTGGCTCAGGATACCCTGTACTCCTATTGGGGTGTAATTAAGTCTCTGCAGAACATTGCAGAGCGTTATGTGATTCTCAATGAGTGCCGTGGTGACTTGGTAGATGGTAGTTCATACGTAAGTGATACCATTGCAGCCATCATCAACTTTGGTAAGAACGGTTACGAAGATAAGTATAAGGACGGTGCATGTGTATACATGAAGATCAGCGACTACTATCACGTAATCAACAGCTGTAATGCTTATATTGCCTATTGCGATACAGCCAGAATGATTTCTACCGGTCAGCAGAAGAGATACATGCTGCAGGAGTGCGCTCAGGTTCATGCCATCCGTGCATGGGTTTATATGCAGCTCATCTATGCCTACGGCAGAGTACCTTTCTATAAGGAACCATTGCTTTCCACGGATGACATCACTAAATTCTTCAACGACCCCAATCATCCCATGGCAGATGCCAAGACACTGGCAGACCTGTTGGGTCCTGACTTGGAGCAAGTGTATGCAGCCCTCGACCCTGAGGACATGTTCCCCCAGTATAACAACTATGGTAATGTAAATGATAAAAGGAGTTCATACGTTTGTGATGCCCAACGTACCATGTTCCCCCTGGATGTGGTTATTGGTGACCTCTATCTGATGCAGGGTGACGAAGCTGCATGTAAGAAGGCTGCCAGCTATTATTACAAGTTCCTGAACAGCAAGTACTGCGGTCCGTTGGAAATCGATAACTATATCAGTATTGGTGACCGTGTGGAGAATCTTGAAACCGCCCAGTATGGCCACGTTGGAGTCCCTTATACCGAAGTTGATTACAGACTCGTAAACGGTCGCTATCGCCATGAAGCCATTACCTGTATCCCCAGCAACAAGGGTCGTCTGGATGGAATGGTATTTACCGACATCAACCGTTTGTTCGGTTTCGAGGCAACCCTGAGTGCAAGCGGTAGTGGAATTGCCGATGAGGAGGCTAAATCAACAACCTCTTCCGTTTCTCTGAACTACCGCGACAACGGTTACCGTCGTGAACTTATCCCCAGTAGAGGTTATGAGGCATTGTGCGACAGCCAGAAGTATGAATGCTATCTTGGTGCATCTTCAGAACAGCCTTATCAGGAACTGGTAGTAATGCCCGGAGTTGGCGATGCTCGACGTTCATGGATTTACCAAACAGGTAGTAGTGTATCAGCAATACTTCTCATGCCTCGCAGTGAACAATATACACTGCCACAGGGTGATAATACATTGTATGGCAAACTGGTTAGCAAACAAAACCCCAACGGTGTTTTCAGTGCTGTATATCCCTTGGTTTACCGCAAGTCAACCATTTGGTTGCGTTATGCCGAGGCTATTAACCGTGCGGGCTTCCCCAGCTATGCATTTGCAATCCTCAAAAATGGCTTGGTAAGTAACCATAGCATGTGGTTCCCTGCTAACGTAGAGGAAGAGGATTATACCAGCACTGCATTCAGCTACATCTCCGGAGCTGGAGTGGACTATGCTGTTAAGGATTCCATCTTCGTATACATAGAGGAGGCCGAAGATACCACCTATATCTGGGGTCTTCCCCCATACGATCCTGACGTAACAGAGTATATCACTTCATTCAACGATTTGAAAGCATACGTTGAGAGCAAATATCAGGAAGAAGGCGACCCGGCAGATCCTAAGGAACTTGATCTTAAGAATGTAGGCTTCTTTGCCAAGACTTTCGCCAACTATACAGCAAATACCTGTCAGAAGGCACTTTGGTACTTGGATCGCCGCGAAGTAAAGAAGGCTGCCGCAACGGATTTCCTGAACTACAACAACCGTCCCTATCTTCGTGGATATGATGGTTATATCAACCCATTCTATAAGAGAAACATCTATGACAGATCTGGATACTACACGGCAAATCCCTATAATCTACCCAATACATCAACTACCAGTGATTTCCTGACCATTGGTGTTCACCAGCGTGGTTGCGGTATCATTAAGCCAAACGATCCTGAGCGATGGAGTTCTTACGACTACGTAAAACTGGTTGCCAAGAAGATTAAGGAGAACCATGGTGTAACAGTAACCAAGGATCAGATTTATGATGGCAGCTATGATGAATGGGTTAAGGAAGCCGTAGAAGACCTCATTATCGATGAGGACGCTCTGGAGTTGGCCTTCGAGGGTTGTCGTTTCTCAGACTTGGCCCGTGTAGCTATCCGTCGTAACGATCCCAGCTTCCTGGCATCACGCGTAGCAAAGCGCAGTGGAACCATGAACATGAGTCTGTATAACATCCTACTGGATTCTAGGAACTGGTATCTCCCCTTCCCCACTGAATAAAGAAACTAACAGATAAAACGAAGAGCGCCCGGAACAATCCGAGCGCTCTTTTTTCGCCACAACAACCCAAATGAAAATACTAAAGGATCTATACAACATCCTCATGCCTCGCAGATGCATCGTGTGCAAAGGAACATTGGAACCCAACGAAGAATACCTATGCACATCTTGTTCCATACAAATGCCACGCTATCAAATAAAAAGCATCGAAGATAACGAGGTACTGAGAAAGGCATGGAACTTTGCTCCTATAGAATACGGTGCTACCTTATTATATTATAGGCACCAATCCAACTATCACAATATCATCATTAATGCCAAATACAAAGGAAAGACAGAAATGGGGGCTCATATGGGACAATGGGCAGCCATAGAAATAGATTCTCTGGAACTGGCAGAAAAGATTGACATAATTGTCCCCGTACCACCGGACAAGAAAAGAAAAAAGAAAAGAGGATACAATCAGGCAGAAGTAATAGCAAATGGTATAGGAAAAGCCATGCAACGTCCCGTTAGGAACTTTCTTATAAAGAAAGAGTCTGGTGAATCACAAACAAAATTAGACCAAACAGCCCGAAAAGAAAACGTAACAGATACGTACAAGGCAAATATTCCAACGGAATACAAGGGCAAACGTATTCTTCTGGTGGACGATGTGCTGACAACAGGAGCCACCATAGGCAACTGTGCACAGGCAATACTTGCCAACGACCCACAAGCAAAAATAAGCATTCTAACCCTTGCACTCAACGCAAAATAGTAACGATTTGAAGAGAATTGTATATATTTTCTTACAAATGGTTTGCAGAATCAAATATTTTGTGTAATTTTGCATCCGAAATTACAACAATTAACAATCTTATTAGTTAAAATCATTTTAGAATGGACGCAAAAAAAGTATTGGAAGACCTGAAAAGACGCTTCCCCAATGAGCCTGAGTACCATCAGGCAGTAGAAGAGGTTCTTGGCACAATTGAAGAAGAGTACAACAAGCACCCCGAGTTTGAAAAGGTTAATTTGATTGAGCGCCTTTGCATCCCCGACAGAGTTTACCAGTTCCGTGTTACATGGATGGACGACAAGGGTCAGATTCAGACCAACATGGGTTACCGTATCCAGCACAACAATGCTATTGGTCCCTACAAGGGCGGTATCCGTTTCCACAAGAGCGTAAACTTGGGTATCCTCAAATTCCTTGCTTTCGAGCAGACATTCAAGAACTCACTGACCACATTGCCCATGGGTGGTGGTAAGGGTGGTTCTGACTTCTCTCCCCGCGGCAAGAGCAATGCTGAGGTTATGCGTTTCTGCCAGGCTTTCATGCTGGAGCTGACACGTCACATCGGTCCCGACGTTGACGTACCTGCTGGTGACATCGGTGTAGGTGGTCGCGAGGTTGGTTACATGTTTGGCATGTACAAGAAGTTGACCCGTGAATATAGCGGTGTATTGACAGGTAAGGGTATTGAGTTCGGTGGTTCACTGATTCGTCCTGAGGCTACCGGTTACGGTACCGTATATTTCCTGCGTGCAATGTTGAAGACCAAGGGCGATAGCATAGAGGGCAAGAAGGTACTGATTTCTGGTGCCGGTAACGTTGCTCAGTACGCAGCCGAGAAGGTTCTTCAGTTGGGCGGTCAGGTAATGACTATGTCTGACTCTGACGGTTACATCTACGATCCCGATGGAATTAACCGCGAGAAGTTGGATTACATCATGGAGTTGAAGAATGTATACCGTGGCCGTATCAAGGAATATGTAGACAAGTATCCTACAGCCAAGTATGTAGGCGACGGTGCAAAGCCCTGGTTTGAGAAGGCTGACATTGCTCTTCCCTGCGCTACTCAGAACGAGTTGAATGAGGAGCAGGCCAAGGCTCTTGTTGCTAACGGTGTTATTGCTGTTGCAGAGGGTGCTAACATGCCTACTACTCCCGAAGCTATCAAGGTATTCCAGCAGGCTAAGATTCTTTACTCTCCCGGTAAGGCTAGCAACGCCGGTGGTGTATCAGTATCTGGTTTGGAGATGTCTCAGAACTCAGAGCGTTTGAGCTGGTCAGCTGAGGAGGTTGACGCTAAGTTGCTCTGGATTATGGAGAACATCCACGAGAACTGCGTGAAGTACGGTACAGAGCCCGATGGTTATGTAAACTACGTAAAGGGTGCCAACGTAGCCGGATTTATGAAAGTTGCTAAGGCTATGATGGCTCAGGGAATTGTGTAAGTAATTCAACCATAGCAAACATATCTGTAAAGCCTCAGCTTGGCGATTTGCCGGGCTGAGGCTTATTTTTCTACCGCCGAACCATGAATCTCAATTATTTTTCGTATTTTTGCAGATAATTACGAACAGAAACCATGCAACTGAAAGATACCTCATTTGTAGATTTGATGCTGAACCGCATCTGCAACGTTTTGCTAATCGCCAACCCATATGATGCTTTCATGTTGGAAGATGACGGTCGAGTAGATGAGAAGATATTCTCGGAATACGCACGTCTGGGACTTCGCTTCCCTCCCCGATTCATTCAGGTTGCCAGTAAGGAAGAAGCAGAAAGACAGATGGCTGGCGGCAACATAGACCTCGTTATCTGTATGCCTGCCGCTGAGGATAACAGCGTATTCGACATTGCCCGTTCCATCAAACAACTATACGTCAACATTCCCATTGTTGTACTGACCCCGTTCAGCCATGGTATCACCAAACGAATGCAGAACGAAGACCTTTCCGTCTTCGAATATGTATTCTGTTGGTTAGGCAATACGGAACTGTTGCTGTCCATCATAAAACTGATGGAGGACCGAATGAATCTGGAACACGACATCAGAAGTGCCGGTGTACAGATGATTCTGGTGGTAGAAGACAGCATCCGATTCTACAGCAGTATCTTGCCAAGCCTTTACAACTTTGTCTTGCAGCAAAGTCTTGAGTTCGCAACAGAGGCTTTGAATACCAGTCTGGAGACACTGCGTATGCGTGGTCGTCCAAAAATTGTACTGGCCCGAAACTACGAAGAGGCATGGCTCTTATACAGCAGGTTTGCGAACAACACATTGGGAGTTATCAGCGACTGCCGTTTCCCCTTGACACCAGACACGGAGAAAGATGAAGATGCCGGCTTTAAATTGCTGAGTGCCATTCGCGCAAATGATCCATACATCCCTCTTATTTTGAACTCATCTGAGACAGAAAAAGCTAAGTTGGCCGACAAGTGCCATGCACACTTCATCGACAAGAACTCCAAGAAAATGGCTGTCGACCTTCGTAGCCTTGTACAGCGTTTCTTCGGCTTTGGCGATTTTGTATTCCGCAACCCGGATACCATGGAGGAAGTGGTTCGTATACACAACCTGAAGGACCTGCAGAACAACATCATGACAGTTCCTGCCCGAAGCCTCCTTTACCACATCAGTCATAATAATGTTAGTAGATGGTTGGCCAGTCGTGCCCTCTTCCCTATCTCGGAGTTCCTCAAGAATATTACTTGGGACAACCTGCAGGACGTAGACGCACACCGCCAGATTATCCTGGATGCCATTGTAGCCTACAGAAGGATGAAGAATCAGGGCGTTGTAGCTGTTTTCCAGCGCGAACGCTTTGACCAGTATTCTAACTTTGCCCGTATTGGCGATGGAAGTTTGGGTGGAAAAGGCCGTGGATTGGCCTTCATTGACCACATCCTCATGCGGCATACCGACCTTAACGAATATCCGGGGGCACAGGTGCGTATTCCCAAGACTGTTGTCCTATGTACCGATATATTTGATGAGTTCATGGATACCAATGAACTCTACCAAATAGCACTGAGCGACCTTCCAGACGAGGTTATTCTGCAGCATTTCCTTCGTTCGCGTTTGCCTATGCGATTATTAGGCGACCTGGAAGCCTTCCTCTCTGTTGTAAGTACACCTATCGCCATCCGAAGCAGTAGTTTGCTGGAAGATTCGCACTACCAGCCTTTTGCCGGCGTCTATTCTACATATATGATTCCATATAGCACAGACAAGTACGAACGACTCTCTATGCTTGCCGGAGCCATAAAAGCAGTCTACGCCAGCGTCTTCTATCAAGGGAGCAAAGATTACATGACGGCTACCAGCAACGTCATCGACCAAGAGAAGATGGCTGTAATCTTGCAAGAAGTGGTTGGCGAACAGCATGGAAATCGTTTCTATCCTGTCATAAGCGGTGTAGCACGCAGTATCAACTATTACCCTATTGGCGACGAGAAGGCTGAAGAAGGTACTGTTTCTCTGGCAATGGGACTGGGTAAATACATTGTAGACGGCGGTGTCAGTCTTAGAGTCTGCCCCTATCATCCGCATCAGGTTTTGCAGATGAGCGAGATGGAGATTGCCCTTCGTGACACACAGACACACTTCCTTGCTCTTAGGACTAAGGAGGAGGAAGGCGACAAGGAATTCAAGGTAGACGATGGATTCAATCTGGTAAAGGTCCCTGTACGTGAAGCCGAACAAGACGGAACCCTACAGTGGATATCTTCCACCTTCGACCCCTACGACCAGTGCATTTACGACGGCTACTACGAGGGTAAAAACCGTAAGATTGTATCCTTTGCCGGTGTACTGAAACACGAGGTGTTCCCCTTGCCGGAAATTATGCAGAAAGTTCTGCGCTATGGTCAGAATGAGATGAAAAGACCAGTAGAGATTGAATTTGCCGTAAACCTGCATGCCGACAAAACGGGCGAATTCTATATGCTTCAGATACGTCCCATGGTCGACAATCGCATGGAGCTTAACGAAGATATTACAGAGATTCCCGACGAAGAGTGTCTGCTACGCTCTCATAACGCTATCGGACAGGGAATCTTTACAGAAATCAGGGATGTTGTATACGTCAAGACAGACGGCTACACGCCAAGTATGAACTACGAGATTGCCGAGGAAATAGAACGCATCAACCGTTCTTTCCTCAACACCAGTAAACTACCGAACGTCAATGACGAGAATGCACAACAGGGACAAAACTATGTATTAATAGGTCCGGGTAGATGGGGCAGCAGTGATCCATGGTTAGGCATCCCCGTTAAATGGCCACACATCAGTGCCTCCCAGATTATCATTGAGGCCGGATTGGACAACTATCAGGTTGATCCCAGCCAAGGCACACACTTCTTCCAGAACCTGACGTCACTGGGTGTTTGCTATCTTACCATAGATGCCTTTCGTGGCGATGGCATTTACCGCCAGGATATCCTCAACCAGCTTCCTGCCGTAGAGGAGACCAAGCATGTACGTCATGTCCGTTTCCCCAAACCGTTGACTATAAAAGTGGATGGATTCAAAAAAGAAGCGGTGGTTCTTCAGAACGATAAGATATAAATTATGGATTTCTTTACTTTCCTTAGCGATTTTCTTTGGACTTATGTGGTGATAACCATGCTGGTAGGTTGTGCCCTGTATTTTACATGGAACCTGCAAGCTGTTCAGTTTACACACATAAGAGAGATGTTCCGTAGTCTTATCACCCCCTCCACCCCACCAGAGAAACAGGCTGACAAGAAACAAAAGAAGATTTCTTCCTTCCAAGCCTTTGCCGTAAGTCTATCAAGCCGTGTAGGAACAGGCAATCTGGCCGGAGTAGCCAGCGCCATCTTTGTAGGCGGTCCCGGTGCAGTATTCTGGATGTGGGTGATGGCACTATTGGGAGCCAGCACAGCATTCATGGAAGCCACTTTGGCTCAGCTTTTCAAACGTAAAGGCGAAGATAGTTTCTATGGTGGTCCGGCTTACTATATGCAACATGGATTGGGAAAAAGATGGATGGGCGTTATTTTCGCCTGCTTCATCATATATGGCTTCGGCCTTGCCAACCAGATTGTACAGAGCAACACCCTTTGCGACGCTATGAACGAAGCGTTTGCCATCGGAACGGACAAAGCAGCCTGGATACTTACAGGGTTTACATTGTTGATTATCTTTGGTGGCATCCAGCGCATTGCACACTTCTCTGCTATGGTAGTTCCCTTTATGGCGGTAGGGTATCTGATTCTGGCTATTGCAATCCTGATTATGAATATCCAACAGGTTCCGGCCATGCTGGCTCTTATAGTGAAAAGCGCCTTCGGCTGGCATCAGGTAGCGGGAGGAACCGTAGGAATGGCCATCATGCAAGGTGTCAAACGAGGGCTGTTCAGTAACGAGGCCGGAGAGGGAAGCGCCCCGAATGCAGCAGCTACAGCAACCATTACACATCCCGTGAAACAGGGATTTCTGCAAAGTCTTGGTGTATTCACAGACACACTGGTTATCTGTACCTGCACGGCTTTCATTATTCTCCTTAGTGGCATCTACACACAGGCTGACGGCATTATCCTCACCTCACGCGCTATGGAACACCATTTGGGGTCTATGGGAGCCTGGTACCTGACAGTAGCTATCTTTCTGTTTGCCTATAGCACCATTATCGCGAACTACTTCTATGGTGAGACAAATATACGTTTTATCTGCGACAAGCCTTGGACCATCTTTGTATTCCGTCTACTAAGCGGTGTTGTCGTATTCCTGGGCGGCTACATGACATTACAACAGGCATGGAGCATTGTTGATTTTGCCATGGCACTGATGACCATACTGAACCTAATAGCCGTAATATGGCTTAGCAAATATGGTTTCCGCCTGCTTCAGGACTACCTGCAGCAACGTAAAGAAGGCAAAGACCCTGTATTCCGTAAGGATATGTTCCCAGATGCCGACATAGAAGGATGGGATTAGCCCCCTCCTACTCCCCCTTTGGGGGAGAGGGGATGGTTGATAGTTGATAGGCGAGAGTTGACAGTTTAAGGAGATTCAGAGTAATCAGAGTAATCAGAATAATCGGAGTAATCAGATAATAATAGAATGATAACAGAACCCAATAATACAGGAAAGGTATTTCTTATAGCTGGCAGTGAGCCTTTGGGGAGCGCTGGCGTTCAGGCTGACATCAAGGCCATTACACGCTGTGGCGGATGGGCTGCCGCGGCCCTTACTTGCATAGTGGATGAGGATGTTAACCAGATAAAAGGTATTCACCACCTGCCCACAGACCTCATCGTATCACAAGCTGAATCGTTCCTCAGTACCGTAGGTGCTGACTGCATTAAAACAGGGGTACTACCCAGCGCAGAAATCATAAACGGAGTGGCAGGTGTACTCAGAAAATACAACCAGCAGCCCATCCTCATAGACCCCGTCATCGTCAACTTTGCCGGTGAGCAGTTAGTGAGCGACGAAGCCATCCTGGCCTATAAAGAGCAGCTATTCCCCTTAGCAACCATTATCACGCCCAACTTCCGTGAGGCCGAATTCCTACTAGGGCATAAACTGCAGGATATCGAGGCAGATCTGCGCTGGCTCAGCCATTGGGGATGTTCCGTCATTGTAAAAAGCGTTGACGAAGGAAAATACCTGGTGGACTATCTTTACGACAAGACCACAGATTCCGTAACACCCCACCCCAAGAAAAAACTGGAACTTACCGACCGCAACGGCACTGGTGACACGCTGGCCTCTGCCATAGCCACCAATCTGGCCAAGGGTGAAGACCTGCAGACTGCTGTATCACGTGCCGAGGCCTATATGAACTACTTCCTGGCTGGTCCTCGCTACTATATCAGCGTAGGAAAGTAGGCAAAATACAAAACAAATAATAAAAGTTTCTATAACATGAAATTTCAGACTATTATTGCAGTGATGGCATTGGCTATCATGTTTGTAGCATGCTCAGATAATGGAGACAACCCCGTTGTTCCAGAAGAAAAGTCATCGGGCATTGACATCAACAATCTGGATCCATCGGTACGGCCTGCCGATGATTTCTACCAGTACGCCAATGGAGGATGGATGGCGAAAAATCCCCTACCCGCTGCCTACTCGCGCTATGGCACCTTCGATAAACTTATCGAGGAGAACAACAAACGCATCAAGGGTATTCTGGATGGCATGCAGAGTGGCGGCTATGCCGAAGGTTCAATGGAACAGAAACTGAGCGACCTCTACCAACTGGCGATGGACAACGGAAGACGCAACCAGGAAGGTGTGCAGCCGCTGATGGGCCTAATCCACCAACTGGAACAGGCAACCACCAGCGAGGAGCTCTTCCAGATACACCTGCAACTGGTACCGCAGGGCGATGCTGGCTTTATAAAAGCCATTTTTGAAGCCGACGAGAAGAACGCCACGCAGAACATCCTGAAAGTGAAACAGGGAGGAATAGCGCTCAATCAGAAGGAGTATTACCTGAATACCGATGCTGCAACCACCAATATCCGTGAAGCCTATAAGCAGAACATCGTAAAGATGATGCAACTCTTTGGCTTCACAGAAGAGCAGGCTACACAGAAGATGACGAACATCATGCGTCTGGAAACCGAACTGGCCCAGGTGAGCCGCTCGGAAACCGAACTACGTGACCCAATGGCTAACTATAACAAGATGACACTCGCCCAGTTCGAGGCCAGTTACCCCCACGTGCAGTTGGAGAAAGTGGTGAACGCAATGGGCGCTCAGTCGGCCTACTTTCAGGAACTGGTGGTAGGTCAACCTGAATTCCTTGCAGGAGCTGAACAACTCCTCGCCACTATGACCGTCGACGAATATCGCGACTATCTGGAGTGGAAACAGATTGTGGCTTCAGCCCAATATCTGGACGACAAGTGCGAGGCCACTTATTTCGAGTTCTTCGGCAAAGTGCTGTCGGGCCGTCAGGAGGACTACCCCCTGTGGCAACGTGTTATGCAGCAGATGGAGAATCAGATGGGCGAAGCCTTAGGAAAGTTATATGTTGCACAATACTTCCCCGCTACTGCCAAGGAGCGTATGCTACAACTGGTAAATAACCTACAGGCGGCACTCCGCGAGCGCTTCGACGCGCAGGACTGGATGAGCGATGCCACAAAAGCTGCGGCAAAGGACAAACTGAATGCCTTCATAATAAAAGTGGGATATCCCGATAAATGGACAGACATAAGCGGCCTCACCATCGACCCGCAGAAATCGTACTACGACAATGTCGTAACGTGCCTATGCTTTTGGAACGCCTATAAGATAGATAAGAATGCCGGCAAGCCTGTAGACCGAACAGTTTGGCAAATGACACCACAGACGGTGAATGCTTACTACGATCCCACGACCAACGAAATCTGCTTCCCAGCAGGTATTCTGCAATACCCCTTCTTCGACATGGAAGCTGACGACGCCTTCAACTACGGTGGCATAGGTGTGGTAATCGGGCACGAAATGACTCACGGATTCGACGATCAGGGACACCTGTACGACAAGGACGGCAACATGAAGAACTGGTGGACGCCAGAGGACGAGGCGAAATTCAAGGCAAAAGCCGACATGTTTGCAGACTTCTTCGATAACATCCTTGTACTACCCGACCTCCATGCCAACGGACGTATGACCTTAGGCGAGAATCTGGCAGATCATGGTGGACTACAGGTATCATGGACGGCCTATAAGAAAGCTACGAAGGATAATCCGCTGCCCACCATCGACGGCCTGACTGCCGACCAGCGCTTCTTCCTGGCTGATGCCGGAGTATGGGCACAGAATATTACTGAGGCTGAAATTCGTCACCGTACTGTAAGCGATGTTCACTCTCTGGGCCGCTGGCGCGTGAATGGTGCCTTCCCACACATAGATGCTTGGTATGACACCTACGGCGTGAAAGAGGGCGACAAAATGTACCTTCCTAAAGACAAACGCCTGGAACTTTGGTAAATTCCAGGCGACTGACTTATTCAAGCAGCAAGCTTATCGAACGATTATCTTCTTGCCATCTTTGATATACAGACCCTTGCGGGCAATCTGGTGGTTTAGTCTGCGGCCTTGCAGGTCGTAGACATTGCCAGTATTCTGTTCATTATCAACCATAGTTGCATTAATGCCTGTTGCATCCAGTTCCTCTACATTGTCGTCAAAGAACTCCTTCCAGCAAACAGCAGATTTGTAGGCATCGCGCGTTCCTACAGGATAGAAGAGTATCATATTGGCAGCAGATAATCCGCCAAAAATCCAACCATCACAAACAGGAGGTACTGGACCGAAACAAGAGACGCTAGTCAACTTTGTGCCGTTAAAGGCTAAACTACCAATAGTCTCAACAGAAGGAGGTATGGCAATAGAAATGATTGAACTACAGTCGTTGAAGGCCGTTTCCCCGATGGTTTTCAACGAAGAAGGGAATCTCGCGTGTTTCAGGGCATAACAACGCCAGAAAGCACTCTTGCCGATTTCTTCCAAAGACTCAGGCAGGTTGATATCCTCCAAAATGTCGCAAGAACTGAAGGCGTCAATGCCGATACGGGTAATCATGGCGCCCAACCGGACATCCTTCAGCACTTTACAGCCATTGAACATCTGGTTCTGAACTTCTGTAGCATAGCCAGAAACAGAGGCTTTCTTCAGCGTGGGATGATTGCTGATGAAGTTACCATACCAGTCGTACCCGGCAATATAGTTACGCCCTATATATAAGGTGGCAAGATTGCGGAAATCATCAAATACGCGACAGGGCAGTTGGATAGCATTGGGCGAGTCCTCCAGTTTTAAGGAAGTAACACCATTGCAGCCTCCAAAGGCACTCATACCAATAGACTGAACAGAGGCAGGAATGGTGAAAGAAGTCAATGCTGAACAGTTGCGGAATGCTTCCTGACCAATGGTCCTCAGCTTAGATGGCAACTTCAGGTCAGGCATTACAAAACAATCATTAAATGCGCGCTTTCCTATTTCTTCTACGCCATCGGGGATTTTTATCTCGCTCAGCAGTTCACAGCCGTCAAATGCAATATCACCGATAGACGTGATGTTCTTGCTGAGATTGACTTTCTTCAGTGACTTACAGCCAAGTAACTCGTGCTTCTGAATCTCTGTCACATAGTCGCCAAAGGTGATTTCCTCCACGTGACTGCGTGCAAAGAGGTTAATCTCATAATCCATAGAGGCACCAATGGTCGGACAAATGTGGTTACGACCCACGTAGGCCTTCTTCAGCAGTGGCTGGTCGGAGAACATGCTCGACATCACGGATACACCTCCGCGCCCAGCATGAAGTACATTGGGAGAATCCTCGATAGTCACCTGCTCTAATGCATCCCAAGCGTTGAAGGCAGCTCTGCCGATGCTGTCCACCGACGCAGGAATAGTCAGTTCCTTCACGTTAGGACACTGTAGGAAGGCTTCGTCATGAATAATCTTGATGGTGTTAGGCAATTTGACAGATGTGATATCGCACCTGAAGAAAGCACCCTTGCCAATGGCTGTAACCTTCTTTCCGTCGAATTCCTCAGGAATCACGATGTCGCCCGTATAACTGCAACAAGTACCAAAATGAAGATTGCCTGTTGGTCCGTGCCAACGTTCACCTGCATGAGTAATGGTCAGCGTACCATCTTCATTCTCATAATAGTAGAAGCCACCTGTGGCACCCTCCGGAAGGTAAGTAATGTCATCGACCATCAAGCCAAAGATGTCATAGGAGATGTGTCGGATAGCGAAGTATTTGGTGCCCATGGGCAGACCGACGGTAACTTTTTCCCAGTCAAGACTCGAAGCCTCACGCACTGGTCCCACAATCTTGAAGTTGGCAAGGTCGAGGATATCGCTAGAGGAGGCCAGCACCTCGTACTTCTCTGCGCCGTATTTATCAGCGATTTCCCTGACGTAGAAACAAATCTCCTGTGCAGCACCCGACAGCGCTGGGGAAATGAGCCAGTGGTCAGTAGTTGCAGGAACACTTTTCTCGACTGGACAAATTGAAAGCATGCACTGCTCTCCGCTATGAGACACACCAGAATCGTATGAGGGTGTTGTCTTAGCGAAGTTAAAAGGCATCCATGCCATAGGTTCAAACTTGTTAGGATATTCACGATGTTCAATACCATATACGTGCATACCATTACCGTCATATACAATCCATTTACCAAAAATTCCAGCGTGCTGTGTATCAGTGATGCCTGCAAGATTGAATGAGGGGAAAACAGACTCGTCATCGAAAGTCTCGGTTACAGCTCCGTCGGCCCAGGCTCCTATACTCAGGACCGTCAGAAAGAACAATGTAAGTAGTCTCTTCGTCATAGTTGTAACGTTTTTAATTATGTTTTTGGGGGGTTGACTTCCATTCTGTAGGGGTCATACCAGTATATTCCTTGAAGTAGCGGGTCATGGTTTTGTCGTTGGTGAAGCCTGACTCAATAGCCACAGTGGAAATCTTCATTCCCGGATGTTCCATCAACAGGCGCTTGGCGTGCTCCACGCGATATTCGTTGACAAACTGTGTAAATGAACAACCTCTTTCCGCTCTTATACAATCGGAAATGTAACGGATGTTAGTGTCGAGAGCTGATGCAATGTCGGAGACTTTAAGACCTTGTTGAAGGTAGAGCTGTTGACCGTCCATCAGGTCGCAGATACGCTGCATCAACTGTTCGTTCCCCTTTGTAGTCGCCTCCGATTGTTCCTCTGGCTTGGCCTGCAGCCGTGGCTTTCTGCGACTTAGCACATAGGCAACCGCAACGGATATGAACAACGCAATAGCCAACAACCACCAGAGCCAACCGCTGATAGCCGCCGACGTCGCGGAACCGTCATCATTGAAGCGCAGCAGCCAAACGGATGCCGCTGGCGAGAAATTGCTGTTCGGCTCTACACCCACGCCGCCTGTCAACATCAGATTACCTTCGGCAGTCAGCACGGGTATGGTCAGCATACCGGCATCGGGCAACGGGTCGGTATGATAGAGGGAAAGGGGGGCTGGCGTCTTGGAGTAATCGATGCATAGCACGTACAGACGGCTTGTCTCGTCGAAACCCATCACATAGCCACGCTGGTGCTGACGGTCAGCATAGACAGGCGTGATGTATTTGATGCTGCCCCACTGGCTTTGCATCGGGACAGGCGTCAAAGTGGGCAACGGAGTGAATACGGTGTCGCGAACATCAATGATAGCCAGTTGGCCGTCCTTGTTTTCTACAGGCATCAGGTAACGGAACAGGCCCTTCGCCTCGTCGCCAATAAAACTGTCACCGCTATGTTGTACGAGGTCGTACTGTAAGGGTTTCCAGTTGTCAAACAATTCGTTGCGGAAAGGTTCGCCGTATAGTCTGTCGACGATGATGGTGTCGATGGGGTTGCCGCGATAATCGTAGCCGGCCACCATCAATGCGTTGCCATTTGAGGTACGGAACACGTGAGGCAGACTGCGCGACTGGGCGACAGACTTGATATGCGAGAACGTCGCCTTGCCGTCGAAAATCTCAATGGCATCGTCGGCATACCAGTTGCCGGCAATCATCACGCGTCCGCTATCGAGTTCCACAGCAGCACCAGAGACACGTTTCTTGTCGAGACAGCCAAAACCGTTGAACTGATGGGTCACGGGGTCGTACAGTTCTACCTCGTAACTCTGGCCGATACCGAGATTGTCCTTAAAACCGCCTGCCAACAGCACCTTCCCGGACTTCATTACGATTGAAATACCGCCATCGTGGTTATAGACGGTCTGTAATAAGTGCCATTCGCCGTCTTTCAAATACTCTGCCGTTGGAGTCAACACAAAACCAGAGGTATGGCCACCCACCACCGTCACCTCGCCATTCACCAGAATGGCCGAGTGGCCGCTACGGGGAATGTTCATATCGGGCAGCCTTTCTGCCTCAATCTTGATAAAAGGACAATTCACCTTGTCTACGCCATCGGCTGTCGACTTCGAAGTCATCAGCAGGGTTATGAACAATAGAATAAGGTGAAAGCGATGTCTCATACTTTTCAATTATATATTAATTCTTGGGTACAAAGATAGACAAAAAGCCGTCAGAAAAACAAGTTATAGCAATAAATATCCGACAATTTCTGAAATTGACGGACTATTTCTGTTTTTGGGTAATATTTTAATAAAACAAGCCGCCCACTCTGTTATTCTCAAACAGAATGGGCGGTGAAGGATTATGGAATGCAGCTAGGGGTTAGTCTTCCCAAATCTGCCAATCGTCATTTTCCTTGGTCAATACTTCCGAATCGTCTGCCTTTCCATCATCTATGATAGAAACAGCTATCATCTGTACATAGTCAGCGTGAAGCTGCTCAATGGCGGGTTTGATATAATTCTTCATATTATAGCCCCTCCCATCCTCCCCACAAAGGGGGAGGTGACAAATGAGGGTATGGGTCATGGGTTACTTTAATATCTTTTTACCGTTCACAATATTTACACCCTTCTGCATCTTGCTCAGTCGCTGACCAGCTATGTTATAGATAACGTCGTTAGAGTCCTTAAGGTCATTAAGGTCCTTAATACCTGTGGCATCCTCACTGAAGAAGTAGGCCTTAACATCAGATGCAGGAGCTTCCAAATAAGCACGGAAAGCGTTAATAGTGGGCTTTACATCAGCTACACAATAGAAACCGGTAACACCGTTCTGGTTCTGCAGTACATATGAACCTTCTTCGGCAGCTGTTGACTTGTATATTCCGCGGAGTACACCTTCTGCCAGTTTAGATGAAGTGGCTGGCACAGCAACGTTTGTGGCTGCAAGAACCAACAGGCCCTCGCCCTGAACCAGAACAGGTCTGTTAGCGCTGACACTGGTGACAGCACTCAGATTAACAGTCGTACCGGTTACAGAAGTAGCTTTTGAGATGGTAAAATCAGCAGGAACAGTTGCCTCGAAGGGGAGAATCAGTGTTCTGTATGAATCTACCTGTGTCATATATGAAGCATTGGCAGCTGTGAATGCATAGGGTGCACCAAAGTCAGAACCATCCGTCAGAACCAAGTTCTCGCAAACGCCATTATTGATGATATTGGTACCGGTGATACCAGACTCAGGAGAAACGGTAACCAGCAGGTTAGAACCGTCGGGCATACTGCCAGCCAAGGCATTAGCTTCGAAAGTGTAGTTGCTCAGGTCTATGGATGTAGCTTTTTCGCTCAGCGCCTCAGATACCAGATTCTCAACGTCTGCAGGATAAACAACACCCAGCATCTTCTGACGGAAGTCTGCAATATCCTTTGCACTCAGACCTAACTCCTTGTGACAGTAAGTGTAGAACTTATCTGTCAATGTTTCGCCGTCAAGGGTATTGATGTATTCTAAGATACCGTCTATGTTCTCCTTATATCGGTAGGTTTCATAATAAGAGAAGGTCGTAAGCTCATAATCCTTGTATAGATCACTTACATTAACACCTAGCAGACCTTCGAGAATAACACCTAGTGTACCTGTACGGTCAGCACCAATGTGGCAGTGGAAATAGACAGGCTTGTCATTCTTCACACAGTCGAAGACAAACTCCAGATCCTGCTTGTAGAGGTCCTTGCAGTTTTGCATGCCGCTCTCGTAGTAGTCTTCGTTGGTAATACGTTTATAGACAACATCCTCGCCCAAAGGAGACTGTGTGATGTAAGCAGACTCCCAATCAATACGGAGGTCAAGTTCTGCCTTCATGCCAACTGCACGGAGAGCTGCAATTCCCTCTGGTGTAAGCTGATATTCGCCATTCCATTCTGCACCACGATAGATGAATCCATACTTGATAGGCTTGCCACTGGCTGTTGCCCAACCACCCAGGTCACGTACATTACCGGTACCCTGAGCATAGATCTGACGGAGCTGGCCGCTTGTAGTGAAGCTAGAGTTAATGATCTCTGTAGGATTACCATCAACGGTTGCTGTTACCTTATAATAATAGGTCTGGTTGGGAAGAAGGTTGTAAATCTCGTAGTGAGCATCACTCATGCCGACTTCTGCAGTGAAAGCATCAGAGAAGTCTGCATTAAGGCTCCATGTGATTGTTTGAGTCGTAGCAGATTCGTTCTGAGACCAGAAGATGGTTGCGGGTTCGGGAATGTCACGACGTGCAGGAGGAGCTACATTGTAAGTCTTAATCTTTGTTTCCTCTGTGCCTTCGTATGTAACCTCAGCCATATACTCTCTTACACGGATATTTTCAATGTTAAAGTCCTGTGCGAATGTACCGCTCTGTACAGGGTGGAAGCGCCACCAGGTTCTATTGTTCTCATCGGTATAGTCGTCGCTGACATTTACATAGCCGCTGGATTGTCCATAAAGATTGCTTGCCGTTCCTTCGACAAGGCTTTGCATCAAGAACTTGCCACCGCTGAGCCATGTGATAATCTGCTCATTTTCGAAGGTGGAGGTGGACAGAACCCAACCATCGGCATCGGGAGCACCGAAGTAGTACGTTGTCTCTTCGTTGGCTGCCCTGACAATCCAGTTGCTGCCTTTGCGCGTGAGCTTGAAGCAGAACCTAGTGTCGGATGCATCGAAAGTCTTTACATCGACATAGCCGTCGGTGCCGGTTCGTATGTACTTGTTGTTGTACAAGCCTTCGATATAGTAGTAGCCCTCGTTAAGAGGATTAATAGAAAGACCATCTACTGCAACAATCATTTGGAGGAGAGCATCGTTACGTTGCTGGGCCGTTGCATTCTCGTCAAGAGCACCGGCAACTGCCAAAGCATCCTTGACTGCTTTTACACTAGCAGATGTGTAGAAACCAGGATCAGTACCAACTTCCTCATCACCAGGTAGCATGGCGCTATAAGTCAGGATAGCGTTCTGAAGCTCTTCGTTTGTCATATCCTGTACCAAATCAGGAACGATTTTGTAACAGTTCCAGTGATAATCGGTCTTGTAATCGATATAGACGGAGGGATAGACGTGTATGGTGGAAGCGAAGTCATTGTCAAAGGTATAGATGTCGGGTACCTCAGGTTTCGTGTCGCAAATCATATAAACATCATAGGCACCGGAAGCGCGCCAGAACACCCATTTACCCCATTTTTTGGATGACTCATTTCCATTCACGGTAATCTTAGTCAATTTGCTATTGTTTGCCATAGCGTATTTACCCGTTGTCGTAAGGGATTTGGGCAGAGTAATCTCGGTAATGTTTGTCTCGTAGATGGCTTCCTCGCCGATGGAGACTATACCTTCCGGTAGGGTGATGGAGGTAATATTCGCCTTGCGGAAAGCATAACTGTCAATACCAGTAACGTTATAGGTTTTGCCTTCATAGGTAACCTGTGAAGGAATGACGAAATCGCCTGTATAGGTGTTTGGATTACTGGACCCCGGCTGACCCTCGGTGGCATAGGTTATGCTAACTTCGTTTTCTGCTGTCTGCGTATACTTGATATCATCAACGGTAAAGTCGATGAATTCTGCACCGACGGGAAGAATGGTGTGCATACCCCACCACTTGTCTGCCTTGTAAGTGTCAACCAACTCTGGCTTCACGTATATCTTTGAAGCGTGAGAATCATCAAAGGTATATTCATCGGGCAGTGTAGGCATTGCATCGCAGACCATATAGACATCATAGCCGCCTGAAGAACGCCAAAATACCCACTGCCCCCATGTGCTACCGCCTCCACTCTCGCCGATGTGGATGGTCTTCAGTTTCGAGTTCTGTCCAATAGCATATTGGGCGAGCGACGTCACACTGTTTGGAACGGTGATTTCTGTGATGTCTGTCTTACAGATAGCCTCTTTGCCGATTGATATTAAACCTTCTGGCAGGCTGATAGAGGTAATGGTAGCGCTACGGAAAGCCTTCTTGCCGATGGCAGTAACGTTGTAAGTTACATCATCCACAGTGACAGTAGCAGGGATGACGACGCTACCCGTGTAGTTGTTCGGATTACTTGAGCCAGGCTCGCTGCCGTTGTCTGTGGAATACGTAACAGTTGCTGTATTTCCATCAAGGATGTACTTGATGCCGTCAACAGTCACTGTTGTTTGTGCTGACAGACTTATTGCCACCAGCACCACTGAAAAAAATGATAAGATTTTCTTCATGAAAATTTGATAGTTTAAGTAAATTAAAAAAAAATGTGTGTTGTTAATGTATTTTACATATAAGACAAAATTCTAATACAAAAAAAATACCACTTCGATGTTTTTTTTGATAAAAAAAGAAAAATTGTTTAAGGAACTGTCTCGGTAGTACGTTCTAACCAGCCCAGCCACGGGCTGTTCTACATGACTCCGGAGAGATTGACTTCCAGTCCATCCCAGCCCAGCCACGGGCTGTTCTACATGAAAGAGAGGAATATCCCAAACGAAAGTAAACTTTCTTTCTAGGATTTTCCTCTCTTTCATGTGACTCCGGAGGGATTCTAACCCTCGACCTTCAGAACCGGAATCTGACGCTCTATACAGCTAAGCTACGGAGCCATTGATTACTTAAAAGCAGTGCAAAGGTACAATAAATCAGAGAAAAACGGAACGAAATTCCAAAATTTCTCATTCCTTACTGCAGATATTGCTTAAAGTGCTGTGTTATCTGACGGAACAGATGCACTCGGGTATTGCCACCACTAATGCCATGATTACGATTGGTATAAGTAAGCTGGCGGAAATCTTTGTCGGCCTGAACCAAGGCCTCGGTATATTCTGCTACATTGCGGAAATGAACGTTATCGTCGGCAGAACCATGGCAAATAAGCAGATGACCGCTCAACTGACGGGCTCTGCCTATGGGGCTGACATTATAGCCATCGCCATTCTCGTTGGGTGTACGCATGTAGCGCTCTGTGTAGACACTGTCGTAGTAACGCCAGTCTGTTGGAGGAGCTACAGCTACACCTGCGGCAAAGACTGGACGTCCCTCGCTCATACTCATCAGCGTATTGAAACCACCAAAGCTCCAACCCCAGATACCAATATGCTCTTTGTCAACGTATGGCAATGTACCCAGATAGATAGCAGCCTCTACCTGATCATGGCTCTCCAACTGGCCTAATTTCAGATAGGTACACTGCTCGAAATCACGTCCACGACCACCCGTACCTCGTCCGTCCACACAAACGCAGATAAAGCCCTGCTGACAAAGATACTGCTCATAGAGCGATCCGCCCATATTGCCGGCATTCCAGCTATCTACTACCTGCTGACTGCCGGGACCACTGTACTGGTGCATGATAACAGGGTATTTCTTGCTTGGAGAGAAGTTAGCGGGCAATACCATAAAACCGTTCAGTTCAACACCATCCTGCGTCTTGAAGGTAAAGAACTTACGCTCGCCCAGGTTCAGGGCAGACAGTTTCTGCTTCAGTTCGGCATTATCCTCCAATGTTTTCAATGTCTTGCCGCTGGCATCGCAAAGGGTAGTTACATAAGGGGTATTCAGATTGCTATACACATTCATGTAATAACGCAAGCCTTGGCTGAAAACAGCACGGTTGGTACCGCGTTGCTGGCTCAGCTTTGTCACCTTGCCTTTGGCATCGGCCTTATAAACAGTACGGCAAAGCGGACTTTCCTCTGTGCTGGCATAATAGGTGGTTCCCGACTTTGCATCATAACCATAGAAGTCTGTCACTACGAAGTTACCCTTTGTCAGTTGACGACGCATCGTACCAGTCAGATCATACAGGTACAGATGGTTGAAGCCACTGCGTTCGCTCATCATAATGAAGCCGCCATCCTGCACCTCAAAGTTCTTGTAGACTTCCTCGGTAATATATTTATCGGCTTGTTCGCGCACAATCACACGACACTCTGTACTGCGGGGATTAGCCAAATATATATCCAGGCAGTCCTGATGGCGGTTATTGGTAAGAATAAGCAACTTTTCGGGGTCTTTGGTAAAGAAGATGCGAGGCACATAACCATCCTCGGGAATAGGCAGTTGCATCTTACGGATTACACGACTCTTAATATCGAAGCTGTGCACACTTACCACACTGTTTTTGGCACCAGCCACTGGATATTTATAATCATACGAGCCGGGGTACTGGGCATAATCTTTGCGCTCGGGTTTCAGTCCTTTGTACATTGGAAAACTGAACATGGGCACCTCGCTCTCGTCATAACGAATCCACGCAATCATTGTATTGTCCTCGTTGAAGTCAAAGGCACGGCTAAAAGAGAATTCCTCCTCGTTCACCCAGTCGGGCTTACCGTTTATCACTTCATTGAACTTACCATCCTTGGTAATCTGACTCTCGCTATTGTTAAACAGCAGCTTCACAAGAAACAGGTTACCCTCGCGTACGAAAGCAACCATATTGCCGTCGCGACTCCACAGAGGAACTTCCTGAGGACCGCCGTCGCTCAATCTGGCCACGGTACGATTCTTTACATTATATATATAATACTGGGCTGTACGACTGTGACGGTAAATGCTCTTTGTCTCTGTTCGCAACAGGATATTCTGCTCGTTAGGGCTCATGATAAAACCATCTATGCGAGGCAGTTGGATACGGGTCTTTATGTTATCAGCATCAAAGATAATCCCCGTCTGCTCACCTGTGCGGAAACTCATACGCAAAATCTTCTTACCATCATCACTCATCCGACTATAGCTTTCGCCATCCATCATAGGATTCACACCATAAATCTGCTTGGCATAGTAGGCACCATGGCAGAGTTCGTTTAGTTTAATTTCACCTGCGGCACGCAAACCGCAAGCCAAGCTTAATACAGCGACCAAAAATAATATACGCTTCATGCAGTTTTTATAATGATTGTTTTTGTAATTTTTGCAATTTAGGCCTCAAAGTTACGACTTTTTTTTCAAAAAACATCAGTTATTTCACTCATTTCACTCTTTTTATATAATTTTGCATTATGAAATACATAGAATTCGGTCCTTGGCTACAAAAACAGCTGGGAACAAAGGTACAAAAGATATCCGTCAATGCCGGTTTCACCTGTCCCAACAGAGACGGAACCATAGGTCGTGGCGGTTGCACCTTCTGCAACAACCAGACTTTTAACCCCGAGTACTGCCAACCCAACAAGAGCATCACTCAGCAGCTTCAAGAAGGCAAGGAATTCTTTGCCCGCAAGTACCCCAGCATGAAATACCTGGCATACTTTCAGGCCTATACCAACACCTACGGAGAGTTGGAACACCTGAAAGAGATGTACGAGGAAGCCCTAAGTGTGCCAGATGTAGTGGGACTGGTCATAGGCACACGGCCCGACTGTATGCCCCCTGCCCTACTGGATTACCTTACGGAACTGAACCGCCACACCTTTTTGATTATAGAGTATGGAATAGAGAGTGCCAACGAAAATACCCTGCTACGCATTAACCGTGGTCACACCTTTGCCCTTTCAGCTCAGGTAATCCGTCAGACTGCTGCCTGTGGCATCCGCGTGGGTGCCCATATTATTCTGGGATTTCCGTGGGAAAGCCGAGAAGAACTGATGCGCCAGGCCGACGAGATTGCCCGTCTGCCTCTTACCACCCTGAAACTGCACCAACTGCAGATTATCAAAGGCACAGCACTGGCAGATGAATACCTGCAACATCCATGGCCAGTTCCTACGGCACAAGACTATATAGAATTGGTCCTAGAATATATCTCTCACCTACCCTCCACCCTTGTCTTGGAGAGGTTCGTCAGTCAGAGTCCCCCAGAATTCGTAATTGCACCCCAGTGGGGCCTTAAGAACTATGAATTTACCAACCTGGTAAAACTGGCTCTTTCACGAAAATAAAAGAAACGGATAGACACATCACACAGCAAATAAAATATTGAGCTCTCCTTGCCATATAACGCCAACCGACATATGACAGGAGAGCTCAATATTATTATCAATGCAAAGAAGCTTGTTCTTTACTCAAACACCAGACACTACTTACGAAGTACCTTTCGGCCATTATTTATGTACAGGCCAGACTGAGTAGGCTCGACACTGACGCGTATACCACTCAAGCCATACCAAGCATCCTTCTCTTCAAGTGAGGGCTTTGAGGTGGGTACCTCTATACCGTCAATCTCATCCTGTGACAATGGCTCAGTGGTGAAGGTGGAAACTGCAGACCAATTGGTATTCTGTTCCCCTGTAGTACCCTGCACCTGCCATTCATAGGTTGTTCCAGGAGTCAGATCTGTAAGAACCAAGCTTGGAGTTGATGTAGTTACGGTCTTCCAGTCACTGGCATAGAGTGCTATATCATCTAAAGCCAGGAAATCCTTGCCCTCATCTATCAGGCGGAAGGCAATATAACCTTTCTTACCTGCATATTTGCTCAGGTCAACCTTAATCTCTTCCCACTGATACATCAGGGTACCATGACCAGGTTCGGCAACCTTTTCAAAAGCATTTGGAACGCATTCTGTGGTAGATACCCAAATCTCATAATGCTCATGCTTTGTTCCATCATCCATCAGCCAATAGCTGAGCACGCCACCCAAATCGACTTGGGGCGAGATAAGCCAGTTATCGACCTTATAGGCTGTCTGTGCAGCATAATCCAAACTTCTACCGAATGCCACATATTTTCCACTATGAGCATGCAAGTAAGTACCATCATTAAAGAAAGTGACCTTCCAATTGGTAGCAGAATTGCCTCCCTCGTTATGAACGCCCCAATTTACCTTCTCACCATCAAATGTCTCAAGGAAATAAGGCAGAGGACGGTAGCGAACGGTATATGTGTCTGAGTTACCATCCCATTGCAGAGTAGCTTCCTCCTTAGAAACTTCCGTTGTATCAACCTCAGGGGTATAGGTACCATATTCTTCCATTGTAAAGTAATCTACGTACACAGGACTGCTGTTCTCGACATACTTGATGGCCATGTATTTGGATTTACCTTTTGTTTCAAACTCAATATGGCCCCAACTTTTAAACAACGTCTCTGGCACATCAGACCATGAGAAAGCCGAAAGGTCTGCTGTGGTGTTGGACAGACCAATTTGCAACTTAACAGGTTGGTCAGATGTTCCTTTCAGGTAGATTTTTGTCTTCTGAGTGGCACGACAATTCAACTCGGGTGTAATCAAGTATTGAGCATGGTTGCTGGCAACAAACTTAAAACTGCTCTTTCCCTCGTAGCATTCCTCTTGGGAAAGGCCAGAACCTGACTGAAGATCGGCTACCGTCCAGTCACACAAGCTATTTTCGAAACGGAACTTGTATGGCATAGCTTTGGGGGTGTCCATATGGGCTGCAAAATATGTTTTTCCATCAGCAGCAGTAAAGGGATCATCCCATACATTCTTCACTTCCTTGGCGCTAACGGGCTGGGCTACAAGACTGGAAATCAGATTAGCCGCGGGAGCCGTCTGACTGTAAGTGTTCAAATAGAAGACATCTTCTGTAATGGCAGTTGGCTTACCATCAGACCATTTACAGGCAACAGGACTATATCGACCATTCTTTTCGGGCTTTATCTCTCCGCTAACCATACAGTTGCGCAGGTTCAGTGTAGCATTGTCACACCATCCTATCAGGCCAGCCGCATAGTTCTGGAAACCGCTTACAGAACCGTTAAAGACACATCCCTCCATAGTCAACTTGCCACTGCCCGCATGGCCGACAATACCACCGGCATAGGCAGGAGATTTAACGGTTGTATTGACCACACAGTTCTGAATGGTTGTACTGTCACCGCGACATACACCCACCAGACCACTGGCATGTCCGTTTCCAGTAGTAGAACATATAATAGAACCCGAGGTCTTAACACCATGAATAGTGGCACCCTTTACATAGCGGAAAGGTGCCGCAAAGTCATCTGCAGTAATCAAGTTAAGCTGAATCTCCCTACCACAACCCACAAAGATACCGGTGAAGGGGTGATCCGCAGTTCCCACCATCTCAGAAGTCGAAATATTACAAGCCAAACCTACCACTTTATCAGCTTTCAGGCCATTTGCCACATCCACAGCAAAGACATGCCAGTCATCACCATTCTTTATTATATAGGGATTTTGCGCGGTTCCCTCACCTGTCAAATCAGGGATTGCCTGTTTATAGCTAACGTGCATATAAATATACTGGCCGCCAGCATTTTCATTCAGGTCATAACCATCACCAGATCCGTTTTTAGGTTCAGCGCCCTTTTGAGTAGAATTAAAGGATATGCCGCTTACCACGTTTTGGTCAGAAAAATATTCCCTTGTATAGTACAAGTGAATGGCATCACTATTTACGCCCGTTCCACTATTCAGATCTCCCTTCTGGCTCACGAAATGCGTACCACCAACATATGGCGTAAGTTCAAATTTACACCCCTCTACATCCATTTCGTCCGGATAGGGCCAAGACCCACCCTTGAGGTAAAAGCCTGTGATAAATCTACGGTTAATACCATCAGAACGCTGCGTCTTGTAGAGTAGATAAACATAGTCACCACCTGCCCCGGCATTCAGGTCTTTGTCGATTAAAGTCCATCCCTTCGACTTGTAGGAATTAATAAGATTTTCTGTCTCAGATTTACTTCCACCAATTAACATTACGTCACTGATGTAATCTGTAGCCATCGTCTGCGATGCACAGAGTACCAAAGGGAACAACAAAGCAAGCACCCTCCGGGTAATTTTTGTGTAAAATTCTTTCATATTATTACTATCTAACACCTATTAACACCTATGGTATGTATTTTTCCGCTGCGAAAATACGAAAAAAAAAGAAACAAGCAAAGAAAGATAAGAAAAATTTCTTTATAAAGCATCAAAATGCAACCACAACATGGTTCTGCTGCACAAGAAGTACCTCAGGGTTACCTCAGGGTTACCTCAGGGTTACCTCAGGGTTACCTCTAGGTTCCAAAGCATGACAAAAACGCGCCCAAGCAGTACCTCATGTGTACCTCACGTTTACCTCATGTTTACCTCGTGCAACTAAAGGCATGCGTCACTTTTTTTCATATAGAAAGATGCACAATCTTATATTTTTGTAAGATTATTGGCAGAAACACATAGATTCGTTGTGAAATTAAACGAAAGAAAACGGAAAAATTATTGTTGTATCAGAATCTATTTGTATATTTGCACTAGAAAAGTTAACATTTTTATTTCTTTGTAGTATGAAAACATTGAAAGCGCTACTTGTGTCGCTCGTATTTATGATGCCCCATTCGCTGCTGGCGGAAGTGAATATCATCCCCCAGCCCACCCGGGTTACGGAAAAAACGGGGTCGTTTGTTCTGAAACCAAATGCTACCATAGCATATAATAGCAAGAGTCTGCAGCCCGCAGCGGAATACCTGAGGGAGAAGCTAAAACCCGCCACAGGTTACGAATTGCCTATAGGCAAAGGCAAAAAAGCCGACATCGTATTGAGTCTTACCACCCAAACAGAGACTGGTGCCGAGGGCTATAAGCTGACCTCCTCAGAAAAAGGGATTCTCATAGAGGCTGCCGACTATCGCGGCATCATTCACGGCATAGCAACACTACGCCAGCTGTTACCTTACCAAATCGAAAAGGCTACCCTCCAGCCGTATGTTACATGGATGGTGCCGGCTGTAGAGATAGAAGATACCCCCAACTTTGAATGGCGCGGCATGATGCTGGACCCTGTACGCCACTTCTTTACACTGGAGGAGACCAAGCGCTTTCTGGACATCATGGCACTATACAAGTTCAGTAAGTTCCATTGGCATCTTGTTGACTCACAGGGGTGGCGATTGGAGATTAAAAAATATCCCCTCCTGACGGACAACAGCGGATACCGCGACCCGGAGGGAGAACACTGGGACAGACGCTGCAACGAAATAGCAAAAAACGATAACAACCCACGCATGATAGTTCCCATGACGGGCGAATTCACCCGCATGAAGAATGGGAAGCTGGAGTATGGCGGCTTCTATACGCAAGACGAAGTCAGAGATCTGATAGAATATGCTACAGTAAGAGGTATAGATATCGTACCCGAATTCGACGTGCCGGGACATAGCTATGCGGCAACAAAAGAATATCCTTGGCTCTCCTGCAACAACGATGGGCGCGACCCCATCTGCGTAGGAAAAGATACGTCTCTGGAGTTCTGTCGTAACGTTTATAAAGAGATCTTCGACCTTTTCCCCTACGAGTATGTTGAGATTGGAGGCGACGAAGTAAACCGTTCTGCGTGGAAGAAATGCGCCGATTGCCAGAAGCGTATTCAGGATCAGGGCTTAAAGGACGAGGCTGAGTTGCAGTCGTGGTTTACCTGCACAATGGAAAAATACTTCAACGAGAACGGCAAGAAACTTATCGGCTGGGACGAGATTCTGGAAGGCGGCGTAAGCAAATCTGCTACCGTTAACTGGTGGCGCGGCGACCATACCGACGTTGTACAGCGTTCTACCAGCGGAGGTAACGAGGTAATACTCTGCCCTTTCACATTCTGCTACTTCGACTATAACCAGGACAACAACACCATACAGAAACTCTATACGGGTGACATTGTGCCTACTGACCTGAGTGCAGAACAAATGAAACTGATAAAGGGAATGCAAGGA
>JAEEGK010000592.1_pt1 | contig 90435 bp, 61 predicted proteins | sample 8958771 | NCBI WGS metagenome assembly JAEEGK01 (sample SAMN16246547, study PRJNA631951) | gut metagenome | biome: gut microbiome; feature: rumen; material: SC-attached | host: Bos | place: Iran: Karaj | collected 2018-10
CAGGCGGTTAGCCGTCTTGCCGAAGTTGTCTGCGAGCGCGCCGAACTCGTCGTTGGAATGATAATCCACCTTTGTATTCAGATCGCCGTCCGCAATGCGCTGGGCAGCGGCATCAAGCTTCTTGACAGGGTTTATTATAATCCTGCGCATGAGAATGAGGATAACCGCGCCGAGGATGATTATGGCAACGACGGCGATGATGATAAGCGTGCGGGTGAGGGCGTTGGCGCTCGCCATTATCTCCGCCTCGGGGACATAGCAGACCGTTACCCAATTGCTGTTCGGTACCTGCTGGAGATAGAAGTACATCGTTTTGCCGCTTGCCTTACCATGACGGCTGCCCATGCTTCCACTGCTTATCCACTGCGCTGCCTGGCCGTATACGGAATCTGCGGGCAGCTGGTCGAGCGTGTTTCCGGTGACGCTGCTGTCTCCGGCGCCTATTACGATGCCTGTCACGGAGTCGACGAGGTAAGCTCCGCCGGTCTTTTCCAGACGAACTGCTGCGACTACCTCGGAGGTGGAGCTGAGGTCAACGTCGCCTGCCGCGACGCCGCGCAGGGAGCCGTCCTTTGCCTTGAGCGCGCGCCCGGCCGTGACTATCATGTTGCCGGTATCCTCGTCTACGTAGGGGTCGCCGAAGGCGAAGACATCGTTCTGCACGCTTTGCTGATACCAGCCTTGAGCCGTCGGGTCATAGCCGGCATCGGGGACCCAGTCGCTCGGGTCGATGAAATCTCCGTTCGAGAGAGCAACGTACATGCCGCTGTAAATAGCGCTGTCCGGATCCGTCAAGGCGGCCTGGTACGCCTTCTGATCCTTCTTCGACCACTTGTCGTTGTATTCGATGGTCTGTGCCTCTGTTTCGAGGCTCGCGAGAATGGCGCTGCTCCAGGCGTCGACTTCATTGGCAACCTTTTCGGCGCTCGAAGCGAGAAGGTTTTCGTTTTCCTTCTTGAGAATCTGTGAGGTCGCCAATTGAACAACTATCAAAATGGCGATGATGGCGACTGCAACTATCGGCAGCAGTATCCCTAACACTTTCACCTGAATACCGATTTTCTTACGGTTTGCGTTGGCAGCGACTTTTGCATTAAGCTTACGGCCCATAGTATGCCCTCCTTGCAGTATAATGGAAAATGATTACAGAACAAACGGATATTGGTATACCTATTATAATGCATTATTTTTCATATTGCAATTAATATCGTCAAAAAAAGCACAAATCTTTAGCAAATATTTAAATATTTATTGAAACTTAATGAATTGTGTCATGGATGCTCAATTGACAATGTTATTTTTATCACAAATGACAAAACGGAACGCATCAAGCCGATACGCCCCGTTTTGATCATGTTTTGCTCTCGGAAGCAAGCATCGCGAGGGAGGACAAAAGCGCCGTAAACAGCGCAAGGAAGCCCCAATGGGGGAGAATGAGCCACGAGTGCGTGAAATATGCGTAGTAGCCGGTGAGGGAGGCAAAGGAGACGAGCGGCACAATCACCGCGCTCTGCGGCATGGCGAAGGCGAGCGCGAGGGAGAGACAGTCGGCTATGAAAAAATACCGCTCGTGCATGTGCGGCAGCAGCAGCGGGACGCCGCAGGCAAAGATAAACGCCGCGAGCAAAAACGCTTTGTCGCCCAGCCGGTTTCGCCGCAGAAACAGGAGCGCGAACAGAGCCAGACAAAAAAGAAACGCGGCGGCAATTCCGGCGATGGCGGCGGCGCGCGCCGTTTCCGGCTCCGTGATGCCGAGAGGGAGGGAAAATACTGAAGGGGAATTATAATTGAGAGAGCCCGTGCCACCCTCGCCCTGCCTGAGATATATGAGCAGGGTTTCGACAATATCCCGTCCCGCAATAATTGCGGGTGAGACCGCCGCAAGATACGCCGCCGGAACGAGCGGCAGGTGGTACAATTTCAGCCTGTTTGAGAAAACAAGCGGGAGCAGGATGGGTAATATGAAAACGCTCTGGAGCTTGAATGCCAGCGCCAGCCCGAAAAGGAGCGCCGCGCGAATGGGCTTAGCGTCAAGCGCGCAGAAAAGCCCCCATAGCGCGAGGGCTGTGAAGATGCTGTCACACTGGCCCCACGCCGCACCGTTTATGAACACCGTCGGCAGCGCGAGACTCATGGCGAAGGCGGCGAGCGCGCGTTTTTCGCTTCCGCTTGTTTTCAGTACGAGCGCGGCGATGGCACGCGCAAGAAACAGGTCGGCTATAACGGAGAGTAATTTAATAAGGTACAGCTCGCTCACGGGAACGTAGGAAAACAGCGCGAGGAAAACGAGATAGGGGACGTTATAGTTTCCGAGCCGGTATTTTAACCCGGCGAGGCCGCCGTTTTCACGGAAAAACTGCGTCCACGGCCTGAGGAACATCGTATAGTCCGAGGTTTCACAGTCAAAAAACATCACGCGAGCGGCGAGCAGCGCCGCCACAGCGGCAAAACCGCAAATTGCCGCCGTCCGCGATGAAAACGCGCCCCGCGGCATCGAAAAAAGGAGCGCGGCGGAAATAAACGAGAGCAGCGCCGCAAAACAAGCCGCGGCGAGCGGGGTAGTGGCACTTAAACGAAGAAACGCGGTAAAAAATACAAGCCCCGATATGAGAATGTAAACGGCGGCGTATAAATACGACCCGGCCCAAGCTTTGCGCCCGGCAGACTGCATATTCAGCACCCCCTCCCATTACGATACTGACACAGCAAAACGCGCTTATCAACTGCAGAATATTGAAAATCAGCAGTCGAAAAGCGTAACCGGTTCAGGCATAGCCCTCTCCGTATCACTTTCAACCGCTGATATTCATGCAGTATCAGATTTATTTGCTGCTGTCAAGAGCCGTGATGCGAATTTTAAGCCGAAAGACGCAAGCAAGGTCGTTAATGAGGATGGAACACCGAAAATAGTGTACCACGGAACCGACGCGGATTTTACGGTATTTGACAAGACCAAAGGCCGCAGCACCATGGACATAAAGGGTATGTTTTTCAGTCCCTGGGACATCGACGCGCAGGGCTACGGTTCAAAATTGGGAGCCTAATGTATATTGCGTATTTTCATTGACGATTATACGAATTTGCAGAAATGGAATATGGTTTGTCGGCAAAACAAACCTGTTTGTAGGGGCCGGCGCCCACGACGGCCCGCCGCGCAAAGCGCGGCTGGGCTTTACCTCGCTAATGAACCAACACGCCTGGGGCAAGCTCCAGGCCCACAATCGCCGCTGGCAAAGAATATCACATTTTCGCAAAATCCCGGTGCGTACCTGCGGGCTGTAGAGGGCGCCCGCCCCTGCGGTTCGATTTTTGCAAGCATCAACCATATAGGATTTTTTCAAAATCCAACTGCCCCGCCGTGGGTAAGCCCCGGCGCTCATTGGCGTGGGATTTTAACACGACAGGTTTGCAGAAATAAAAAAAGTGAGGCCGAGCCTCACAAAATCTTTTTAAATGGGTTGACAAAAAAACGTCGGCATGATAAAATATCTTGATATCTGCCGCCCGGTAAGGAATACTCCTACCATATTTCATTAACTGAATTATAAAATCCCGGGCGCAAAAAGTCAATAATATTAATCGTTTTTACAGAAAATTCTTCGTTATTTCTATCAACGCCGCCGGGCGTGCGGCGTAACATTCAACATAGGGGTGACAGCCGAATGACCAAAGATAAGTACAAAGTCAAGCATTACGGAAAAACGGAACGTCACAGCTTTGCAAAGGTCGAAGAAATCCAGGATATGCCCAATCTTCTTGAAATACAGAAGAACTCATACAAATGGTTTCTCGATCAGGGCCTTCGCGAGGTTTTCAGAGACGTTGAGGCTATTACGGATTTCTCGGGCGACCTTGAGCTGACCTTCATCGATTATTCGATGGACGAAAAACCCAAGTATTCCGTCGAGGAATGCACCGCGAGGGACGCGACCTATGCCGCGCCCATCAAGGTGAGAGTCCAGCTTCTCAACAAGAAAACGCAGGAAATCAAGGAGCAGGAGATTTTCATGGGCGATTTCCCGCTCATGACCGCCGGCGGCACCTTCGTCATAAACGGCGCGGAGCGCGTTATCGTATCCCAGATCGTCCGTTCTCCCGGCATGTACTATGACAAGAAGACCGACAAGACCGATACCTCCGTCTACAGCGCGACGGTCATCCCTTACCGCGGCGCGTGGCTGGAGTACGAAACGGACACGGCGAACCTCCTCTATGTCCGCATAGACAAGAACAGAAAGCTTCCCGTGACCTGGCTTCTCAGAACCATGGGCGCGCCGAGCGAGGATAAGCCCTATTCCTGGCTCACCATTGCCCGCGAGACGGGCGGCGCCACCACTACAGAGCAGCTTCACGAGATTTTCGGCGAGGACGAGCGCATGGCCGTCACGCTCGAAAAGGATACCTGCAAGAACCGCGAGGAGGCCCTCATTGAAATATATAAGCGCCTACGTCCCGGCGATCCCCCCACGATAGACAGCGCGGAGACCCTTATAAACAACCTCTTCTTCGACCCCCGCCGCTACGACCTTTCGAGCGTCGGCCGCTACAAATTCAATAAGAAGATGGCCCTTTCCCGCAGAATCACCGGCACGGAGCTGGCTGAGCCTGTCGTAAACGAGTTCACCGGCGAAATCGTCGCCGAGCCGACAGGCGAGCTGCTTACCTATGACGAGGCGCTCAAGATAGAAAAGAGCGGCGCCGTCAGCGTTATGGTCAAGAACCATTTCGGCAAGCTCGTTAAGGTCTTCACGAACGCGATGGTCGACCTCGGCGAATTTGTCGACTTCGACCCTGCCGAGCTTGGCATAAAGGAAAAGGTCCGCCTCCTTATCCTCAAGGACCTTCTCGACAAATATGAGGGCGACGAGCTCAAGGACGCTATCCGCGAGAATATCGACGAGCTCATCCCCAAATATATCATCCCGGACGATGTTTTCGCCTCGGTCAACTACATTAACTGCCTTGCCTGCGGCATAGGCGACGCGGACGATATCGACCATCTCGGCAACCGCCGCATGAGAAGCGTCGGCGAGCTGCTTCAGAACCAGTTCAGAGTCGGCTTCTCCAGAATGGAGAGAGTTATCCGCGAGCGCATGACCCTTCAGGATCTCGATATGGTCACGCCGCAGAGCCTCATTAATATAAGGCCCGTAACTGCCGCCATCAAGGAGTTCTTCGGATCCTCCCCGCTTTCCCAGTTCATGGATCAGACGAACCCCCTCGCGGAGCTTACGCATAAGCGCCGTATGTCCGCTCTCGGCCCCGGCGGCCTTTCCAGAGAAAGAGCGAACTTCGACGTGCGCGACGTTCACTATACGCATTACGGCAGAATGTGCCCGATAGAGACGCCCGAAGGCCCCAACATCGGTCTTATTTCCTATCTTGCAAGCTACGCGCGAGTAAACGAGTACGGCTTCCTCGTCGCCCCTTTCCGCAGAGTCGAGAAGGGCACCTGCCGTGTTACGGACGACGTTCGTTACCTCACGGCGGACATGGAGGACGAGTACGTCGTCGCGCAGGCAACGGAGCCGCTGGACGAAAACGGCTGCCTCCTCAATAAGCGCGTTACCTGCCGCCACAGAGACGAGATCATCGAGGTTGACCGCGAAAAGGTCGATTATATAGATATTTCCCCGAGAATGATGGTCTCCATAGCCACGGCTATGATACCCTTCCTCGAAAACGACGACGCAAACCGCGCCCTTATGGGCGCGAACATGCAGCGCCAGGCCGTTCCCCTCATGGTCACGCAGGCTCCCATCGTCGCCACCGGCATCGAGCATAAGTGCGCGGTGGACTCCGGCGTCGTTATCATGGCGGAGGGCGACGGCGTCGTTACCCGCGTGGATGCCAACGCCATCGACGTTAAGTACGACGCGGGCGATACCGTCACCTACAAGGTCCGTAAGTTTGCCCGCAGCAACCAGGGCACCTGCACGAACCAGCGCCCGATAGTTTCCGTCGGCGAAAGAGTCACCGCCGATACCGTCCTTGCCGACGGCCCCTCCACGAGCCAGGGCGAAATTTCCCTCGGAAAGAACGTCCTCGTCGGCTTCATGACATGGGAAGGCTACAACTATGAGGACGCCGTCCTTCTTAACGAGCGCCTCGCGCAGGACGACGTATTTACCTCCATCCATATAGAAGAGCATGAGATAGAGTCCCGCGACACGAAGCTCGGCCCCGAGGAGATAACGAGAGATATCCCCGGCGTGGGCGACGATGCGCTCAAGTATCTCGACGAGCGCGGCATCATCAGCATCGGCGCGGAGGTTCACGCGGGCGATATTCTCGTCGGCAAGGTAACGCCCAAGGGCGAAACCGATCTCACCGCCGAGGAGCGCCTGCTTCGCGCGATATTCGGCGAGAAGGCAAGAGAGGTCAGAGATACCTCGCTCAAGGTCCCGCACGGCGAAAGCGGCATAGTCGTTGACGTTAAGGTCTTCACCCGCGAGGCCGGCGACGAGCTGAGCCCCGGCGTGAACATGGTCGTACGCTGCTATATCGCCCAGAAGAGAAAAATCTCCGTCGGCGACAAGATGGCCGGCCGCCACGGCAACAAGGGCGTCGTTTCGAGGATCCTCCCCCGCGAGGATATGCCCTATCTGCCGGACGGCACGCCGCTCGACATCGTCCTTAACCCCCTCGGCGTTCCCTCCCGTATGAACATCGGTCAGGTTCTTGAAGTTCACCTCGGCTACGCGGCGCAGGCCCTCGGCTGGAAGGTAGCCACGCCTATCTTCAACGGCGCGAAGGAAAACGAGATAATGGATCTTCTTGAAGACGCCGGCCTGAGACGCGACGGCAAGAGCGTCCTCTATGACGGAAGAACCGGCCTGCCCTTCGATAACCCCGTAACCGTCGGTTACGTTTACTTCTTAAAGCTCCACCACCTCGTTGACGATAAGATCCACGCCCGTTCCACCGGCCCGTACTCGCTCGTTACTCAGCAGCCCCTCGGCGGCAAGGCGCAGTTCGGCGGCCAGCGCTTCGGCGAAATGGAAGTCTGGGCGCTCGAGGCTTACGGCGCGGCCTACACGCTGCAGGAGATACTCACCGTCAAGTCCGACGATGTTACCGGCCGTGTACGCACCTACGAGTCTATCGTAAAGGGCATGAACGTGCCTCAGCCGGGCGTTCCCGAGTCCTTCAAGGTTCTTGTCAAGGAGCTCCAGTCCCTCTGCCTCGATATCAAGGTTCTTGATGAAAACGGCGCGGAGATCGAGCTTCGCGAGGACGATGAGGACGATTATCAGCCCTATAACGACGATTCCGTCTACTCCTCCGGGGACGACGAAATCGTTTCCAACGGATACACTATTGAAGATATCGACGAGTCTGAGCTCGACCTTTCCGAGGACATGGTCTTCGGCGATGACGATGATGACGACGATATTGACGATTCTGACGATTTTTTTGATGGGGAGGATGAAGAATAATGAGCTATCCGTCTTTTGAAGCTATACAAATTGGAATTGCTTCCCCTGATATGATCAGACAGTGGTCTTACGGCGAAGTCAAAAAGCCCGAAACCATCAACTACCGCACCCTCAAGCCTGAGCGCGACGGCCTTTTCTGCGAAAGGATATTCGGGCCGACGAAGGACTGGGAGTGCCACTGCGGTAAGTATAAAAAGATACGCTATAAGGGCAAGATATGCGACCGCTGCGGCGTTGAGGTAACCAAGTCCAAGGTTCGCCGCGAGCGCATGGGCCACATCGAGCTGGCCGCGCCCGTTTCCCACATCTGGTATTTCAAGGGCATCCCGTCCCGCATGGGTCTCATCCTTGATATCTCTCCGCGTATTCTCGAAAAGCTGCTCTATTTCGCAGTTTACATCGTTATCGATCCCGGCTCCACGCCCCTTTCCCAGAACCAGATCCTCACCGAAAAGGAATACCGCGATATGCGCGAGAAGTATGAGGACGATTTTGAAGCGGGTATGGGCGCCGAGGCTGTCAAGAAGCTCCTGCAGAAGATAGACTGCGAAAAGCTCTCAGAAGAGCTTCGCGCCGAGCTTGCCGACGCTTCCGGCCAGAAGAAGGCCAAGCTCGTCAAGCGCCTTGAGGTCGTCGAGGCCTTCCGCCAGTCCGGCAACAGACCCGAGTGGATGATAATTGACGTTCTCCCCGTTATCCCGCCGGAGATCCGCCCCATGGTTCAGCTCGACGGCGGCCGCTTCGCAACGAGCGACCTTAACGACCTTTACCGCCGCGTTATCAACAGAAACAACCGCCTGAAAAGGCTCATCCAGCTCAGCGCGCCGGAAATAATCGTCCGCAACGAGAAGCGCATGCTTCAGGAAGCGGTCGACGCGCTCATAGACAACGGCCGCCGCGGCAGAGCCGTTACCGGCGTAAACAGCCGCGTTCTCAAGTCTCTTTCCGATATGCTCAAGGGTAAGCAGGGCCGCTTCCGCCAGAACCTTCTCGGCAAGCGCGTAGACTATTCCGGACGTTCCGTTATAGTCGTCGGCCCGAACCTCAAGCTTTACCAGTGCGGTCTTCCCAAGGAAATGGCGATAGAGCTCTTCCGCCCCTTCGTCATGAAGAAGCTTGTTGAGGACGGCGTCGCGAGCAACATAAAGAGCGCCAAGAAGATGGTCGACAAGGGCCAGAACGAGGTCTGGGACGCGCTTGACGTTATCATCAAGGAGCATCCCGTCATGCTCAACCGCGCGCCTACGCTCCACCGCCTCGGCATCCAGGCCTTCGAGCCCGTGCTCGTTGAGGGCCGCGCGATAAAGCTCCATCCCCTCGTCTGTACGGCCTTCAATGCCGACTTCGACGGCGACCAGATGGCTGTTCACGTTCCCCTTTCCGCTGAGGCTCAGGCCGAGGCGAGAATCCTCATGCTTTCCGCCAACAACCTCCTGCGCCCGCAGGACGGACATCCCGTAACCGTCCCCACGCAGGATATGATACTCGGCTCCTATTACCTCACCATGGCCCGCGTGGAGGACGGTTATTCCCACCTCTATGAGGACAAGGAGGTCGAAAAGGCCGAGAAGGAAAAGCTCGAGCGCGGCGAATACCACATGTTCCGCGACGAGGAGGAGGTCACGCTCGCCTACAATAACCACGTTATCGGAATGCACCAGCCCATCAAGGTCCGCCGCACGAAGGTCATCGACGGCAAGACCTATACCGGCATGGTCGTTACCACGGCGGGCCGCATCATCTACAACGAGCCCATCCCGCAGGATCTCGGCTTCGTTGACAGAACCATCCCCGGCAACGAGCTCGTTTACGAAATCGACTTCATGGTCGACAAGAAAAAGCTGGGCGACATCGTTGACCGCTGCATAAACGTCCACGGCTTCACCGTTAGCACCGTCGTGCTCGACAGCATCAAGGCCATGGGCTACAAATACTCCACGCAGAGCGCCATCACCATCTCCATCTCCGACATGACGGTCCCCGAAGCCAAACAGACCCTCATTCACGAGACCGAGGGCAAGGTGCTCAACATCGAAAAGCAGTATAAGCGCGGCTTTATCACCAATGACGAGCGTTACCGTCTCGTCGTTCAGGAATGGGAAAAGACGACGCAGGACGTTACGCAGGCCCTTCAGAAGAATCTCGACGAGTTCAACCCCATCTACATGATGGCAAACTCCGGCGCCCGCGGCAGCATGGCTCAGATCCGTCAGCTTGCCGGTATGCGCGGCCTTATGGCGAACACCGCCGGTAAGACCATCGAAATCCCCATAAAGGCAAACTTCCGTGAAGGCCTCTCCGTTCTCGAATACTTCATTTCCTCCAGAGGCGCCAGAAAGGGCCTTGCAGATACCGCCCTTCGTACCGCCGACTCCGGTTATCTTACCCGCCGTCTCGTTGACGTTTCGCAGGAGACCATTATTCGCGAGCCGGACTGCGGCACCAACGAAGGCATCATGGCCCATGAGACGCTTGACGATAAGGGCCAGGTCGTCCTCACTTTCAAGGACGCTATCCATGGGCGTTTCCCGCTTGAGGACATAAAGGACGAGAAGACCGGCGAAGTTCTCTTCGACCAAAACCATATGCTTCTTGCTAAAGACGCAAAGGTCCTTGAAGCCCACGGCATCACCTCCGTCAAGGTCCGCAGCGTGCTTAACTGCTGCGCCAAGCGCGGCGTCTGCGCCAAGTGCTACGGCATAAACCTTGCCACCGGTGAGCCCGTCAGCGCGGGCGAAGCGGTCGGCGTCATAGCGGCCCAGTCCATAGGCGAGCCCGGCACGCAGCTTACGATGCGTACCTTCCATACGGGCGGCGTCGCCGGCGACGATATCACGCAGGGTCTTCCGAGAGTTGAAGAGCTGTTTGAGGCAAGAAAGCCGAAGAAGATGTGCCTGCTTGCCGAAATCTCCGGCACCGTCAGCATCGAGGAAGCCAAGAAAAACACAGTTAACATCATCATCACCGGCGCGGACGGCGACGTTCGCACCGTCCAGACCCCCATCAGCGCGGGCATCAGAGTAAAGACCGGCGACCATGTCGAGCAGGGCGTCGCCATCACCGACGGTATCCCCAATCCCCACGACGTTCTTCGCGTCCGCGGCGTTGAAGCCTGCCAGAACTACCTTATCCAGGAGGTTCAGAAGGTTTACCAGCAACAGGGCGTTGATATCAACAACAAGCACATCGAGGTCATTGTCCGCCAGATGCTCCGCAAGGTCAGAATTGAGGATTCCGGTGACACGAACCTTCTCAGTGGTTCCGTCATTGATATCGCCGAGCTGAGAGCCGAGAACAAGGCTATCGAAGAGCGCATTGCCGCAGGCGAAGCCGAGCTCAGACCTGCCACCTGTACGCGCCTTCTCATGGGTATCACCAAGGCATCTCTCGCGACGGACTCTTTCCTTTCCGCCGCATCCTTCCAGGAGACCACGAAGGTCCTTACCGACGCCGCCATCAAGGGCAAGGTTGACCATCTCGTCGGCCTCAAGGAGAACGTAATCATCGGTAAGCTTATTCCCGCAGGCTCGGGCCTTTCCGTTTACAGAGATTTCGAGATTGAGGAAATTCAGCCGGAACCCGTAGAGGAGCAGCCCGCCGAGGATGAAACCGAGGCAGAATAAACTTTTCCATTGGCGGGCGGCGTCACCATGCGCCGCCCGCTGAACGCCGGAAAGCCGCGGCGGGAGCCGCTAAAGCTGCCGCCCGAACAAAAAGTATAGAAAAACACAAAAAACAGCCGCAATCTTTATGTAAATTTTTTCTTTCAATTATGATTAAATTTATTGACGAAATGCGGCTGTTCTGATATAATCAATCGATGTTGCTGAAAGGCAGCGCTGAATAAGTGTGCCTTTCAAGCGGCCATGCTTTTTTCGCGGCATGCTCCGCTTCGCCGCTTAAAAGAATATATTTTTGAGGAAAGGAGGAAACTCATGCCTACTTTTAACCAGCTCGTCAGAAAGGGAAGAGAAGTTTCGGCCTATAAGTCCACTTCGCCTGCTCTTCAGAAGGGCCTCAACACTCTCAAGAACAAGGAGACTGACCTGAGCGCTCCCCAGAAGCGCGGCGTATGCACCGCCGTAAGAACCTCGACCCCCAAGAAGCCGAATTCTGCGCTGCGTAAGGTAGCCCGTGTGCGTCTCACCAACGGTTACGAAGTAACGGCCTATATCCCCGGCGTCGGCCACAATCTTCAGGAGCACTCTATCGTTATGATCAGAGGCGGCCGTGTTAAGGATCTCCCCGGCGTCAGATACCACATCATCCGCGGTACTCTCGATACCCAGGGCGTCAACGGACGCAAGCAGGCCAGATCCAAGTACGGCGCAAAGAGACCCAAGAAATAATCCCCGCACCGTTTTGACATGAATGTTATGTCAGACCGCCGGCTTTGCCGGCTGCCCTGATGTTTTATATACATTATAAAAAACCTCAGGGCGCATTACGGGAGCAGCGGGACCTCCGCTGTCTTTCGAGTACCTGTGAAATCAAAATATGAAGGAGGGAAGTATAGTGCCCAGAAGAGGTAATGTCCCTAAAAGAGAGGTTCTGCCCGATCCTCTTTACAAATCTGTGCTCGTCACCAAGCTCGTTAACAGCATCATGCTCGACGGCAAGAAGGGCGTAGCACAGAAGGTAGTTTACGACGCTTTCACGATCATTGAAAATAAGACGGGCAAAGCTCCTTTGGACGTCTTTACCGAAGCTCTTGAGAACATTATGCCCAGCCTGGAGGTCAAGGCTCGCCGTGTCGGCGGCGCGACCTATCAGGTCCCCATTGAGGTCAGAGCGGACAGACGCCAGACCCTCGGCCTGCGCTGGCTCACCACTTATTCCAGAGCCCGCAGCGAGAAGACGATGAAGGAGAGACTTGCCGGCGAAATCATGGACGCTGCCAACAATACCGGCAGCTCCGTCAAGAAACGTGAGGATACTCACAAGATGGCGGAATCCAACAAGGCTTTTGCCCATTATCGCTGGTAATAGTCGAGAAGTTTAGGAGAAGTATTTTATGCCAAGGCAATATTCACTCGAAAAAACAAGAAATATCGGTATCATGGCGCATATCGATGCCGGAAAGACTACGACCACCGAGCGTATCCTCTTTTATACCGGCGTCAACTACAAAATAGGCGAAACGCACGACGGTACCGCCACGATGGACTGGATGGAGCAGGAGCAGGAGAGAGGCATCACCATCACCTCCGCCGCTACGACCTGCTTCTGGAAGGATCATCGTATCAACATCATCGATACCCCGGGCCACGTCGACTTCACGGTTGAGGTCGAGCGTTCGCTCCGCGTTCTCGATGGTTCCGTTACCGTCCTCTGCGCAAAGGGCGGCGTAGAACCCCAGTCTGAGACCGTTTGGCGCCAGGCTGACCATTATCACGTCCCCAGAATGATCTATGTCAACAAGATGGACATTATGGGCGCGGATTTCTACAACGTCCTCGATATGGTTCACGAAAGGCTTAAGTGCAACGGTGTGCCCATCCAGCTCCCCATCGGCAAGGAATCCGATTTCCGCGGCATCATTGACCTCGTCGAGATGAACGCTGACGTTTATTACGACGAAATGGGCAAGGATATGCGCGTCGAGGAGATTCCCGGAGACATGGTCGAGCTCGCTAAGGAGTACCGCGTTAAGCTGCTCGAAGCCGTCGCGGATATCGACGACCAGATCATGGAGCTTTATCTCGAGGGAAGCGATATCCCCACCGATATGATAAAGCGCGCCATCCGCAAAGGAACCATCGACAACAAGTTTGTCCCCATAATCTGCGGAACCTCTTACAGAAACAAGGGCGTTCAGAAGCTGCTTGACGCAGTCGTGGACTATATGCCCGCCCCGGTGGACATTCCGCCCATCAAGGGAGTCAATCCCGACACTGAGGAGGAGGACGAGCGTCCGGCGGACGATAACGCCCCCTTCAGCGCTCTTGCCTTCAAGATAATGACGGACCCCTATGTAGGAAAGCTCGCATTCTTCCGCGTTTATTCCGGCCAGCTTAACGCAGGCTCCAACGTAATAAACTCCACGAAGCATCAGCGTGAGCGCCTCGGCCGTATCCTCCAGATGCACGCCAACCACAGAGAAGATATCGAAACGGTTTATTCCGGCGATATCGCCGCAGCAGTCGGCCTCAAGAACACGACTACCGGCGATACACTCTGCGACGATCAGCACCCGATAATTCTTGAGTCCATGGAATTCCCCGAGCCTGTTATCCGCGTGGCTATCGAGCCGAAGACCAAGGCGGGCCAGGAGAAGATGGGCATTGCTTTGGCGAAGCTTGCTGAAGAGGATCCGACCTTCAAGACCTATACCGATGAAGAAACCGGCCAGACCATCATCGCCGGTATGGGCGAGCTCCACCTTGAAATCATCGTTGACAGACTTCTGCGCGAGTTCAAGGTCGAGGCAAACGTCGGCAAGCCGCAGGTCTCCTACAAGGAAACCATCACCAAATCCGCTACCGTGGATACCAAGTATGCCCGTCAGTCCGGCGGTAAGGGCCAGTATGGTCACGTTAAGATCACCATCGAGCCCAACGAGCCCGGCAAGGGTTATGAGTTCGTCAACAATATCGTCGGCGGCGCTATTCCGAAGGAATATATCCCCGCTGTTGACGAAGGTATTCAGGGCGCGATGCTCTCCGGCGTTCTCGCCGGCTACAACGTCGTCGACGTTAAGGTCACGCTGTTCGACGGCTCTTACCATGAGGTCGACTCCTCTGAAATGGCGTTTAAAATCGCCGGCTCCATGGCGTTCAAGGAGGCTTGCCAGAAGGCATCTCCCGTCCTGCTTGAGCCCATCATGAAGGTCAACGTTATCGTCCCCGAGGATTACATGGGCGACGTTATGGGTGACCTGAACTCCAGAAGAGGTCAGATCTCCGGCATGGAGACAAGAGTCGGCGCGACGCATATCGACGCGAACGTACCCCTTTCCGAGATGTTCGGTTACGCTACCGACCTGCGTTCCCGCACTCAGGGCCGCGGCCAGTACAGCATGGAGCCGAGCCACTACACTCAGATCCCCAAGAACATCGCGGAAAAAATCATTGCCGAGAACGGCAGAAATCGTTGATTTAATCAATAATTAGAGCGAATAATAAGCTCTGGGCGGGATGAACTCCGCTTAAATAACTTTAAAATTCAAATTTGAGGAGGATATACTCACTATGGCTAAGCAAAAGTTTGAAAGAACCAAGCCGCACGTAAATATCGGCACCATCGGTCACGTTGACCACGGCAAGACCACCCTTACCGCAGCTATCACCAAGTATCTTTCCCTCCAGGGCAAGGCTCAGTTCGAGGCTTATGACGCCATCGACAAGGCTCCCGAAGAGAAGGAAAGAGGTATCACCATCAACACCGCTCACGTTGAGTATGAGACCGACGCTCGTCACTATGCTCACGTTGACTGCCCGGGCCACGCCGACTACATCAAGAACATGATCACCGGCGCCGCTCAGATGGACGGTTCCATCCTCGTTATCGCTGCTTCCGACGGCCCCATGGCTCAGACCAGAGAGCACATTCTTCTTGCCCGTCAGGTTGGCGTTCCCGCTATCGTCGTATTCCTCAACAAGTGCGACCAGGTTGACGATCCCGAGCTCCTCGAGCTCGTTGAGATGGAAGTTCGCGAGCTTCTCACCAAGTATGAGTTCCCCGGCGACGATATCCCCATCATCAAGGGTTCCGCTCTTAACGCTCTTATCAGCGAGTCCACCGATGTAAACGCTCCCGAGTATGCCTGCATCAAGGAGCTCATGGACGCTGTTGATAACTATATCCCCACTCCCGACCGTGCTTCCGACATGCCCTTCCTTATGCCCATCGAGGACGTATTCACCATCACCGGTCGTGGTACCGTTACCACCGGCCGTGTTGAGCGTGGTATGGTCAAGGTTGGCGACGAAGTTGAAATCGTCGGCATCAAGGAGACCAAGAAGACCGTCGTTACCGGCACCGAGATGTTCCACAAGACCCTCGATTACGCAGAGGCCGGCGACAACGTCGGTACCCTCCTCCGCGGCGTCGCTAAGACCGACGTTGAAAGAGGTCAGGTTCTTGCTAAGCCCGGCTCCATTCATCCCCTTACCAAGTTCAAGGGCCAGGTTTACGTCCTCACCAAGGAAGAGGGCGGCCGTCACACTCCCTTCTTCAACAACTACAGACCCCAGTTCTATTTCCGTACCACTGACGTTACCGGCGTTATCACCCTTCCCGAAGGCACCGAGATGTGCATGCCCGGCGATAACGTTGACATGAACGTTGAGCTCATCACCCCCATCGCTATTGAGAAGGGTCTTCGTTTCGCTATCCGTGAGGGTGGCCGTACCGTCGGTTCCGGCGTAGTTATCGAGACCTTCTGATTTTTGCAAGCGCTTAGCTGCTGACAAATATCATTAAACCATAAACCCCGATTTGGATTGAACAATCATCCAGGTCGGGGTTTATTTTCGCTTAAGGCAACGCCGTATAGTTCCGGCGCGTAAAATGTGCAGGGAATCGCGTGCTGTCGCCCAAAAGCCCGGCTGCGATAATTCACTATTGCGAGTTATTCTGATATTTTTCTCAAATTAAACCAATTATTATGCATAATAGCCCTTTACTAAATTGCAAAACAGGTATATTATGAACATATTCGGTTTAGCCTGACGGCGTTTTTTCTGCCTGTAAAAAATATCGCTGCCGGGCTGAAAATATTTTTGGGAGGGTTTACTTTGGAATTGAGCATAATTGAAAAAATGCAAGATCCCGAACTCATCGCCACTCTTTCTCTTGGCGAAAAGCTTCGCGGCTCGCTCATTGTTATGGCTCTCGGCCTCGGCACCTGCCTAGTCGTGCTCGCTATAATAATGCTCGCCGTGAAAATCATGCATGCGCTTCTTGCGGAAAAGCCGAAAAAGGATAAGAACATGCCCGCTTCCGGGGAAATTCCCGGAGATGAAGCCGCCGCGATAATCGGCGCGGTTACGGAAATGGAGGGCGGCAAGCCCTTCAAGGTCGTCGATATACGGCAGGTTCGCTGAGAAAGGAACGGTCATAATAATGAAAAGATATAACGTATACATAAACGGAAAAGCTTATGTGGTCGATATTGAAGAGAGCGGCGGCGCAATGCCCGTCGCGGCTCCCGCACCCGCGGCAGCACCCGCACCGGCGCCTGTCGCGGCTCCCGCCCCTGCTCCGGTTCCCGCTGCTGTTCCCGCGCCTGCGCCTGCTCCCGCCGCGCCCGCGGGCGGCAACCCGGTCAACAGCCCCATGCCCGGAACCATCCTCAGCATAAACGTGAAGCCCGGCGACAGCGTTAAGGCGGGCGATGTTCTGCTCATTCTCGAGGCCATGAAGATGGAAAACGAGATAATGGCCCCGGCGGACGGCGTGGTCGCCGCAGTAAACGTAAGTGTCGGCGCGTCCGTCAATACGGGCGACTTACTCGTGACGCTGTAAGGAGGCCCGGCAATGATAGACGCAATAATCCGCTTCCTGCAAAGCACGGGCATAGCCCAGTTTGACTGGCGCTGCATGGTGATGATAGTCATCGCCTGCGTGCTTCTGTATCTGGCCATAGGCCGCAAGTTCGAGCCCCTGCTCCTTATCCCGATAGCTATGGGCATGCTCCTTTCCAACCTCTTCGCCTCCGATATGTTCAACGCCGAAGAGGGCACGGGTATGCTCTACTATTTCTATAAGCTCAACAAAATGGGCATCCTGCCGCCGCTTATTTTCATGGGAGTCGGCGCGATGACCGATTTCGGCCCGCTGATAGCTAACCCGAAGTCCCTGCTTCTGGGCGCGGCGGCTCAGCTCGGCATTTTCGTCACCTTTATCGGCGCGATCGCCCTCGGCTTCAACGCGCAGGAGGCAGGCTCCATCGGTATCATCGGCGGCGCGGACGGCCCGACGGCCATCCACGTTACCACTCAGATGGCTCCGCACCTTCTCGGCGCGATAGCCATAGCCGCGTATTCCTACATGGCGCTCGTCCCCGTTATCCAGCCGCCCATCATGAAGCTTCTCACCACCAAGGAGGAGCGCATGATAGAGATGAAGCAGCTTCGCCCGGTTTCCAAGAAGGAGAAAATCATTTTCCCCATAGTCTGCACGATAGTCGTTTCCGTCATCCTGCCTGACGCCATCCCGCTTATCGGTATGCTCATGCTCGGCAACCTTTTCAGAGAGACGGGCCTTACCGACAGACTTTCCGACACCGCGCAGAACGCGCTCTGCAATATCGTTACGATAATGCTCGGCCTTTCCGTCGGCGCTTCCGCCGTCGCGAGCACCTTCCTCACGCTCCAGACGCTTGAGATAATCGTACTCGGCGTTCTCGCGTTCGCCTTCGGCTCTGCGGGCGGCATACTGCTTGCAAAGTTCATGAACCTCTTCCTCAAGGAAAAAATCAATCCCCTCATCGGCTCCGCCGGCGTTTCCGCTGTTCCGATGGCGGCCCGCGTTTCCCAGAAAATCGGCCAGAAGGAAAACCCGCGTAACTTCCTGCTCATGCACGCAATGGGCCCGAACGTATCCGGCGTTATAGGCTCTGCCGTCGCGGCTGGCGTTATGCTCTCCCTCTTCAGAGGCTGAGCCATGCCCTCAAAGAACAAAAATCCGACGAAGAAAAAAATCGTCGCCGCCGCGTGGAAGCTTTTCTACGAGCAGGGCTACGACGATACGACTGTGGACGATATAATCCGCGAGTCGAACACCTCCAAGGGCTCATTTTACCATTATTTTGAGGGCAAGGACGCTCTTTTAAGCACGCTTTCCCTCATTTTCGACGAAAAATACGAGGAACTGATGGAGACGATACCGCCGGAAATGAACAGCTTCGATAAGCTCCTTTACCTTAACGCAGAGCTCTTTGAAATGGTCGAAAACACCATTCCGCTCGAGCTTCTTGCGCGCCTGTATTCCACCCAGCTCACCACGCGCGGCGACAAGCACCTGCTTGACCGCAACAGGACCTATTACAAGGTGCTGAGGAAAATCGCCGTGGAGGGGCAGGAGAGGGGAGAACTGCGGAAGGACCTCCCGGTGAACGACCTTACGAAGCTCTATGCCCTCTGTGAGCGCGCCCTTCTCTACGACTGGTGCATCTGCGAGGGGGACTATTCGCTGAAAAATTATGCCGCCGAAATGATGCCGAGGTTTTTGCAGCATCTTAAACCCCAAGCTGGAAGCTGATTAGGACGGAAAGAAGAAAAATAAATTTCGCCGGAAATTGATATTAAGAATAGTCTAATGCAAAATCCCTGATAAACAAAAGAAAAATCAGACAAAACTGCTAACGGAGTATAGACTTTAGTCTATACTCCGTTCTATATTGCGTTTATCCGGCCGAAATGGTATAGTATTTAAGTATTTTAGTAAAACAGGAGGAGATTCACATGAACATTGGCGAATTACTTGCTTTTATCCTGTATTTCGTTATCGTTCTCGTAATCGGTATTTATTTCTTTACCCGCTCGAAGGAAAACTCGGACAAGGAGTATTTCCTCGGCGGCCGCCGCATGGGCCCGTGGGTTACGGCCATGAGCGCGCAGGCCTCGGATATGAGCGGATGGCTGCTCATGGGCTTCCCCGGCAGCCTCATAGCCTTCGGCATGGGCCAGCTTTGGATAGGCATCGGACTTGCCCTCGGCACGGCGGCTAACTGGATTTTCGTTGCAAAGCGCCTGCGCCGCTTCTCCAAGGCGTCTAACGATTCCATCACCCTCCCGCAGTACCTCACGAACCGTTTCGCCAGCTCCAGCGCCGCGCTCAAGATAGTAAGCGCGGTCATCTTCCTCGTGAGCTTCACGGTTTATGTCGCTTCCGCATTTGTCGCCGGAAAGACGGTCATCTGCTCGATAGTTCCCTGGTTTACCGAAACCGGCAGGGAATGGCTCGCGCTCGTGCTTTTCGCGGCTATCATCCTGCTTTATACCTTCCTCGGCGGCTATAAGGCCGTATGCTGGACGGACTTCTTCCAGGCGACTCTTATGCTCATTGCGCTGCTCGCAGTGCCCATCGTTATGCTCGCGCTCAACCGCTTCGACACCGGCTACTACGCCTCCTTCGCCGACGGCGTGACGGCCTTCGGCACGAACCCCTTCACCGCCGACTGGACGGATATCATCACCGGTCTCGGCTGGGGCCTCGGCTACTTCGGCATGCCGCATATAATCGTCCGCTTCATGGGCATAGAGAAGCCCTCAATGATCAAAAAATCCGCTTCCGTCGCCATAGTATGGGTCGTTATTACGCTGGGCGCGGCGGCTGTTATCGCCATCCTCGGCAGAACCTATCTTCTCGCGGACGGCGGCGCTCTCGCGGCAGCCATCCTTCCCGACGACAGAAAGCTCGTCTTCATCGCCATAGTCAAGGATATTTTCCCGAGCTTCATAGCCGGTATCCTGCTCGCTGCTATAATCGCGGCCTCCATGAGTACGGCGGACTCGCAGCTCCTCGTCGCGTCCTCCGCGTTCACGAGCGATATCTATAAGCCCATCATCCGCAAGAACAAGGCCAGCGATAAGGAAGTCGGCTGGATGGGCAGAATCGTCGTTCTCATCATCGCCATCATCGCCTTCCTCATTGCCTCCAGCGGCGGAGAGTGGGCAAGCGACATCATGAACATGGTCGAAAACGCCTGGGGTCTATTCGGCTCCGCCTTCGGCCCCGTCGTTATCCTCTCGCTCTTCTGGAAGCGCTTTAACTACGCCGGCGCTGTCAGCGGCATAATTGCCGGAGCTGTTGCCGATATTGCGTGGCTTTTGCTCTTCACAAATACGGTAACAAATGCTATAATAGTCAATACGAACATATATGAGATAGTACCGGGCTTTATCGTATGCCTGCTCGTTTCCGTCGTTGTTTCCTTGGCTACCAAGAAGCCCGGAGCAGAGGTTGAGGCTATTTACGCTCGCGCGACCGATCCCGCAATCGACGATTGATTATTGCCTCGCCATTCTGCCTCATAACATCACCCGGCCCGGAACAGGGCCGTGAAAAAGAGGAGTTTGATTAAAATGGCAATCACAAGCATGACCAACGCATTCTCCATCGAGGGGAAGAACGCTGTCGTTACCGGCGGCAGCAAGGGAATAGGCTTTGGCGTCGCCACGGCATTCGCCCAGCAGGGCGTGAATGTCGCCATCATCGGGCGCGACGAGAAGGCCGGCAACAAAGCCGCGGAGGACCTTGCCTCCCAGTACGGCACAAAGGTTCGCTTCTATAAGGCCGATATGTCCGACACGAAGAGCTGCGGCGAGGTTACGAAGAAAATCATCGCCGATTACGGCGAAATAAACATCCTCGTAAACAACGCCGGCGTCGGCACGAACGGCGACTTCCTCGAAATGGACGAGGATATGACGAATTATTTCCACTGCATCAACGTCGACCTCAACGGCGTCGCACGCATGACCTATTTCGTCGCGCGCCACATGCGCGAGGTCGGCAAGGGCGGCAAAATCGTCAACATCAGCTCCAACGCGGGCGATATGGCGAGCCGCGCCGTCAACATGGGCGCTTACTGCACGGCGAAGGCGGGCGTTAACCAGTTCACGCGCGCCATGGGCCTTGAGTTTGCCAAGTACCACATAAACGTAAACGCAATCGCCCCCGGCTACACCTTCTCGAATCTGCTCAACGGTCTCGACGACAATACCATCAACGGCATCGCCGCTTCCATCCCCACCGGACGCCTCGGCACCCCGATAGAGATAGGCGCGCTTGCCTGCTATCTCGCGTCCCCTGCAGCCGACCAGGTAACCGGTACCATAGTAACGATCGACGGCGGCCATTCCCTCGGCATCTATTGATTTTGAACATGTTTTAATCACAGCCCCTTGCTCCGGCGGCGCCTTTCGGTGTCGCCGGAGATTTTTTGGGTAATATGCGGTATTGCCTAAGAAAAATTCATTAATTTAGCTTCATAAACCATTGAATACCGCGCAGATTTGTGTTATTATAAAATAATAGGGAAATTACAGATAAACTCAACCATTTACGAATACATACGAAACGGAGTGCTTCACTTGCAAAAACTTATTATGAGCGGCGACGAGGCTATCGCACGCGGCGCATGGGAGGGCGGCGTTTCCGTCGCGGCGGCTTACCCCGGCACGCCGAGCACGGAGATCCTCGAAAACATGGCGCAGTATAAGGACGATGTATACGCGACCTGGGCAAATAACGAGAAGATAGCCACGGAGATCGCGCTCGGCGCCTCCATAGGCGGCCTCAGAGCCTTTGCCGCGATGAAACATGTCGGCATGAACGTTGCCGGAGACCCCATTTTTTCCGCGGCCTATACGGGCGTGAACGGCGGAATGGTCGTCGTTTCCTGCGACGATCCGGGCTGCCACAGCTCGCAGAACGAGCAGGATAACCGTTGGTACGCGCCTCACGCAAAGCTCGGCATGCTCGAGCCCTCCGATTCTCAGGAGTGCTGCGATTTTATGAAGGAGGCCTTCCGCCTCAGCGAGGAATTCGACCTTCTCATGCTCATGCGCCTTACTACGCGCGTGTGCCATTCCAAGAGTCTTGTGCAGACGGGCGAGCGCATTGCGCTCCCCGAGAAGAAATATAAATCGGAGTTCACCAAGTACACCATGCTCCCCGTGAACGCGCGCAAGCGCCACGTTATCGTGGAGGAAAACCTCGCAAAGCTCCGCGATTACGCCTATTCCTCGCCCCTAAACCGCATGGAGCTCAACGGCAGTGACATCGGCGTTATTTCCTCCGGCATATCCTATATGCACGCGCGCGAAGCTTTTGGCGACAGCGTTTCCTACCTCAAGCTCGGCATAACCTATCCCATCTCCGAAAAGCTCGTCAAGGAATTTGCCGCGAAGGTGAAGACCCTTTGGATAGTCGAGGAGGGCGACGGCTACATCGAAAATGCCGTCCGCGCCATGGGGCTTAGCTGCGTCGGCAAGGAAAAGGTCACCTGCCAGGGCGAGCTGGACGCGCAGATGGTGCGCGAGGCCTTCGGCAGAGGCTCCAAGAACGAGGGCTACGTTACCGACAAAAAGGCCGCGCCGCGCCCGCCTGTCCTTTGCGCGGGCTGCCCGCACAGAGGTTTTTATTACGCGCTGACCGGCTTTAAGGATAAGATTGTCACCGTCGGCGACATCGGCTGCTATTCCCTCGGCGCGAGCGCGCCTTTCTTCGGCTTCGATATAGGCATCTGCATGGGCTCGGGTTTCTCCATCCCCATCGGCCTTGCCAAGGCTCTTGAAAAGCAGGGCGACAAGCGCAAGGTCTTCGGCCTGCTCGGCGACTCTACCTTCTTCCATTCCGGCTTCAACAGCCTCGTTGACGCCGTCCATTCCAAGGCAAACGTCTGCCTCTGCGTCCTTGATAACAGCATCACCGCCATGACGGGCCATCAGGAAAATTCCGGCACGGAGAAAAATCTCATGGGCTACGAGGTCCCGGCTGTGAGCATACTCGAAATGATTTACGCCACGGGCATCCCCAAGGAGCGCGTCATCGTCGCCGACCCCATCGACCAGCAGGCGATGAAGGCCGCGCTCAGCGAAGCGGCGGAGAACGAGGGCGTTTACGTTATCGTTTCCAAGCGCCCCTGCGCGCTGCTCAAGCCCGTTATTAAGGCTAATGCGGGCAGGCATTGCGAGATAGACGCGGAAAAATGCGTGGGCTGCAAATCCTGCATGAAGGTTGCCTGCCCCTCCATCGCGTTTGAGAACAAAAAGGCGCGCATTGCCGACGCCGCGAACTGCAACGCCTGCGGGCTTTGCATGCAGATGTGCCGCGTCGGAGCGATAAGAAAGGTGGGCGGTGCCGAATGAATACGAATATTCTTCTCACAGGCGTAGGCGGACAGGGAACCATCCTCACTACGAAAATCCTCTCCGCTGCTCTGGCGGAGCTCGGCTACGACGTTAAAATGAGCGAAATACACGGCATGAGCCAGCGCGGCGGCACCGTGAACACCCAGCTAAAATTCGGCGATAAGATTTTTGCGCCGAATATCGGCCTCGGCGAAGCGGACGTTATCGTCGCCTTTGAAAAAATCGAGGCTCTGCGCGCCCTGCCCTATCTCAAGAAGGGCGGAAGTATCGTCATGGACGAGCGCGAGATATATTCCATGCCCGTCCTCACCGGCGACGCAGAGTATGAGCACGAGGCGGACAAGGAGCTTAGTAAGCTCGTCGGCAAGGTCACGGTCATCCCGGCAAGCGCCATTGCCGAGGAGCTTGGCAGCATAAAGGCGCAGAACATCTGTCTTCTCGGCGCGCTCGTGAAGCTTCTGAAGCTCGATAAGCCGGACTGGGAGGCTCTTATCAAGGCGAATGTCCCGCCCAAGACGGTTGACATAAATCTTGCCGCATTCAAAAAGGGCTATGAATACATTAAGTAAGACCCGCCAGAGGCTTCGCGCTATGAAAAAGATAAGAGCGCTCGCTTTGGCGCTATGTCTCATGTTTTCACTCGCCGCCTGCGAGCCGACGACGCCGGTGGAGTATGCCCCGGAGGTTCCGGCGCTGCTTACGCAGGAGAATACCGAGTGCCTGACCGGGCTGCACCATGTCGAGATAGAGATAGAGGACTACGGCACAATTAGCTGCGAGCTGGACGCCGACGCCGCGCCCGTCACGGTGACGAATTTCATAAACCTCATAAAAGACGGCTTTTACGACGGCCTATGCTTCCACCGCATAATCCCCGGCTTCATGATTCAGGGCGGCAGCCCGAAGGGGGACGGTACGGGCGGGACGAGAAGCAAAGTCACGGGCGAATTTTCCGCAAACGGCTTTGATAACCCCATTCAGCACACGCGCGGCGTAATATCCATGGCGCGCGGGACGGATTATAACAGCGGAAGCTGCCAGTTTTTCATTGTCCACGCCGATTATCCGAGCCTTGACGGGAATTACGCCGCCTTTGGCCGCGTTACCGAGGGTATGGACGTGGTGGACGAAATATGCCGCCGCTCCGAGAATTGGACCAAGGACGGAAACGGCGTCGTCCCCAAGGCGAACAGACCGATTATCAATGAAATTCGCTATATAGACTAAAGTACGCACCAGACTATAGACGGAGGCGAAGCATGACAGACAACATTCAGACGGAAAGAAAAAGCAGAGTGGCAATAGATATCTATTCCTCCTCTGTAAAAACATCTATCGTGGCGGTTTCTATTATCTGTTTTTTGGAAATCGTTATGCTGGTACTTTCCATCGTGTTTTCTCCGATGTACGGAGACTGCGTTTGGAGATACCGCACGTTTTACATATCCTTCTTCTGCATATCGTTCATCTATATTCTCATCTGCTTTTTTGCGAAAAAGAACATGGAGCGCAGATACGTCGTTTTGAATTACGCTAACCCCGCCTTCATGGTCTGTTATTTTGGCTGGGCGCTTGGGATAACTTATTCGGACTATCTCGTGAACGGCACCCTGGACCCGACGATTTTCATGACCTTTTCCCTTGCCATCCCCATGGCGGCATACCTCTTTCCCTGCGTTTACGGCTGCATTGTCACGGTGGCGGACTTAATAATGCTGTATATGACGGTTAAAGCCTCGGGCTTTACTGCTCCGCTGGTCAATCTGTTTGTGTTCTTCATCTTTCAGATAGTCGTCGGCATAAACTTTATGCGGCTCAAGGCGAAATATGCCGAGCGCATAGTGGACGAGCAGGCAAACGCCGAGATAGACATTATGACAGGTTTTTATAACCGCCGTGTCTATGAGGAGGACGTTAAGAGCCTCACGAATAGGCCTCCCAAGGATGAGCTTATCTACATTTCCGTTGACCTGAACGGCCTCAAGGAAGTGAACGACCATTACGGCCATGAGACGGGCGACGAGCTTATAATCGGCGCGGCGCAGTGCATGAGCCGCTGTTTCAGAGAAAAAGGAAAAATATACAGGCTCGGAGGAGACGAATTCGTTGTCCTGCTTTCCGCAGAGAAAAAAGAGCTCGGCGAGCTCTTTTCGGAATATGAAAGCTGCCTTGCCTCATGGTCAGTCGACAATGATTTGATTCTCAGCACGGCTTACGGATATGCCTGCCGCTCGGATTATCCGGGGCTCGGATTAATCGAACTCGCCAAAATAGCGGACGGCAGAATGTACGAAGCCAAGGTGCGCTATTATAAAAAAAGCGGGAACGACAGGCGCATCAATATGCGCCCGGCGGCTCAGCAGGACTGAAACAACAGAATATACAGCGCCGCAAGCGGGCTTTTTAAGGGAACAACCATGGCTTGCGGCGCTTTTGCCGTTTTTGAGGGCAATTCAGTTGAAGGAGGGCGGGGTTACGTTAGCCTTTGGGAAGGGACTGCCGGCAGGCGAAGGCTCGGAGAGAGAAAAATACATCCTTGCAGCCTTCGTCGTCCCGAAGTCCTGGTTTGAGCCGCTGCTCTGGACCTTGTTGAAGGCTTCGCGGAACATGGCATTGTGAGCCTCCTCACGGTTGAGCAGGAAGTCTATCGTTTCACGGACGCATTTGTCGTTTATCTGGCGGTAAAGGTACTCGTAAACCACCTTCGCCCTCTGCTCGGAAGCGATGTTGGAGAGAAGATCCGCGCAGAGATCGCCCGTTACGGTGACGTAGTCGCCCGTCCAGGAATAGCCGGAGGCGTTTATGAGGCCGGGGTTGAGACCGAGCTGAACGTGCGTCTGGATCTCGCCCGCGCCGATCGAGGCGAAGTCTACCTCGTGGCCGTTGAGCATGTTTATCGTCGCGCCGACCATTTCCATGTGTCCGAGCTCCTCGGCGGCTATGTCGAGGAATAGATCCTTTATCTCAGGGTCCTTTACTCGGAAGCTCTGCGCCATATACTGCATCGCGGCCTTCATTTCGCCGTTGCCGCCGCCAAGCTGTTCCTGCAAAAGAACCGCGTACTGCGGATTCGGCTTCTCCACCGAAACTGGATGGAAATACTGCTTTTCGTGTTTGAACATAATATTACCTCGCTTCTCGCTGGCTTATAATCGATAATATTATGCCCGCGGCGGAGGCTTTTATCCCTTAAACAAGCAGCGGCTGGAGCTGTTTTCCCATCATCGCGGCGGCAAGCGTCTCGGGAATGAGCGAGAAGTCCGCGACGAGGGAGGTCGGCTTTGCTTCGGGGTCATCCTGCCCGAAGGGCACGAAGTATATGTTTTTGCGGTTCAGCAGCTTTCCGAGCCCGGAGGCGGAGGCAGATAGTCCGTCGTTCGTCGAAACGGCGAGAACAACGGGACGCGCGTTGCGAAGCTGCGATTTGCAGGCCATCGTAACGCAGGTGTCGGTTATTCCGGCAGCGAGCTTTGACAGGGTGTTTCCCGTGCAGGGGGCGACGATCAGGATGTCGAGCAATCTCTTGGGGCCTATCGGCTCCACTTCCTGCAGGCTCGTAAGCGCCCTGCGGCGGCATATTGCCTCCAACTCGGCGCGAAAATCCTCTGCCGCACCAAAGCGCGTGTCGCAGGAGGCGGCAACGGGAGAGAGTATCGGTGTTATGTCATATTCGGCGGAGAGCTCACGCAAGACGCGAAGAACGCGCTCAAAGGTGCAGAATGAGCCTGTCAGGGCAAATCCAAGCCTTATTTTATCCACTATATCATCTCCGATTCGGCTAAAATACGGTAAACGCTGTGCTTTATCGCGAGCGCCGCGCTTTCGGGGAAATAACGCCCGGGAAGCCCGCCGGCGGGGATTAAGTTTATCCCGAGCTCCGCGCAGCGCAGCGCATCGGCCCCGCCGGGCGCGGAGGCAAGCTCGATAATGCGGCAGGAGGGACTGAGGCGGGCGAGCAGCGCTTCGTCAAAGATCGGCGCGGGAACGGTGTTTATAATAAGCTCCGCTTCGCTTGCGGCGTCTCTGAGCTCCGCAGAGCTTACGGCTTTCATGCCGAGGGCGCGTATATATTCCCGGCTCTCCGCGCGCCGCGCATAAACGCTCAGCCTCGTGCCGAGCGCGCTTAAACGCGGCGCGAGCATTTTCCCGATGCGTCCGAAGCCCGTGAGCAGCGTGTTTTGCCCTAAAAGTACGCGCTCAGAGCTTTCCATAGCGAGCAAAACCGCGCCCTCGGCGGTTATTTCGGCGTTCGCTATCTTGATTTCCTCGCCCTCGCAGTAGTCGCATAGCCCTATCCCGAGCGCGCTGGCGAGCGTGTAGTATTTTGCGCTTACCATGCCGCCGAGGACGAGACAGCCGCGCGGAATGAAGCTCAGGAGCTGTTCAAGCTCGATTTTTTCCTTCATGTCCGAAGACATCAGCGCCACCGCACCGGAAAGCGGCATCGGCAGGACGACGGCGTCCGCCCCGTACAGCCCGGAAACGACGCTCCTGCCCTCCGTGGGGAAGGCGTCCTCCGCCGCGCCCGGGCAAAGGCGCGTGACGCGGTGAGCGTCGGCGGAAAGCATCGCGCTGAGCCGGTTGAACCGGCGGTCTCCGCCGATAACGGCGATGTTCAGTTTTTTCATAGATTATCTCCCTTCGCTTCGACCGGCGTGATTATTGCTGCGTTTCAGTTCCATTATATTCGCGGGCGAAGGGAAGGGTGAAGGGCGGGCGAGCATTACATATGATGCAAAATATTGCAGAACATGCCTGATTTGGTGTATAATAACAAAAAAGCCGAAAGCAGAGGAAAAAAGATGCGCAATATAGAGATGCAATTTTTGGATGAATATAAGCGCGTTGACAATATCTGCGCTGATATGTATTCCTGCAAAAACGGAATAAGCGCCTATCTTGCACAGATGGATGATACTCCGGATGAAGACAGATTGCTGGTTCCGTCATGGGATGATGATTACAAGGCCTTAAGACGACTCAGATGGCTGCGTAACTATATCACACATGAAGCAAGAGCCTCTGACTGCGACGAAGCGGATCTGAATAATATCATCTCTTTTCATGAGCGCATTTTGTGCCAGGAGGATTCCCTTTCCTTGCTTTATCGGGAATTGCTGAGATTGAACCGGCTGCCGGTCTATGAGGACGAAGAAACGCCGGAAGCCGAGGCAAAAGAAGAAACGGAAGAAGACACGGAGAAGGAAAAAACTAAAAGAACAGCTTTTTCATTTTGGGAGCTTATATCGGGAGAAATGGCCTTCAATCTCCTCCCCTCTATGGTTTTTATACTTATAGTCCTCGTTTTACTGCTGCTTTTTATAAAGTGAACCATAAAAAGGTGAAAAAAGAGCGCGACGGCAGTTTCCTGCAATCGCACTCCGCAAAAAGCAAAGCTTTTTTCCTTGTGTTAGGGCAACACCGCATAATTCCGGCGCAATCTATGCGCCGGAATTATGCGGTGTTGCCTTAGTATTATAGAGTCAACAGAACAAATGTCAACTTTTAAGCGTCGATTTCCTTTTTTATCTCAAAGAGCAGATTCATCGCCTCGATGGGCGTGAGCGTGTTCAGGTCGAGCGAGCGGAGCTTGTCGGCTATGCGACTCTCGGCCATTGAGCCAAAGGATATCTGCTCATCCTCGACCTGCGCCGCCTGAACGGGGGGCAGCGGCGCGCCTCCGCTTTCAAGCTCGGAGAGTATGGAGCGGGAGCGCTTTATAACCGTCTCGGGAACGCCGGCGAGGCGGGCGACCTCTATGCCGTAGCTCCTGTCGGCGCCGCCGGGGACGATTTTTCTGAGGAAAATAACGTCGTCCCCGCGCTTTTTAACGCTCGTGTTAAGGTTGCGGATGGTGGTGTATTCCTTTTCGAGCACCGTAAGCTCATGGTAGTGTGTGGCGAACATCGTCCTCGCGCCGAGCTTCTTCGGGTCGGCGCAATGCTCAAGGACGGCGCGGGCTATCGCCATGCCGTCGAAGGTGGAGGTTCCGCGGCCTATTTCGTCCAGAATAAGGAGACTTCGGCGGCTCGCGTTCTTGAGAATTTCCGCCACCTCCGTCATCTCGACCATGAAGGTCGATTGCCCGGAGGCAAGGTCGTCCGAGGCGCCTATGCGGGTGAAAATACGGTCAGTCACGCCGACGCGGGCGGATCTTGCAGGGACGAAGCTGCCTATCTGCGCCATGAGGACGATAAGCGCCGTCTGGCGCATATAGGTGGATTTTCCGGCCATGTTCGGGCCGGTTATGATGACGACGGGGCTCTTCTCACCGTCGAGCAGCGTGTCGTTCGGGACGAAAAGGCTGTCCGTCTGCGCCGCCTCGACGACGGGGTGCCGCCCGTCGCGTATGTCGATTATGTCGGAAACGTCCACCTCGGGCTTGCAGTAATTGTTCCGCGCGGCAGCTTCCGCGAGGGAAGCAAGCGCGTCGAGCTCGGCGACGAGGGCCGCAGTCGCGCGGATATCAACCGCCATGTCGGAGATTTTCTGCGCCGTATCCGTGAACAAGCGGAATTCAAGCTCGGTCAGACGGTCATGCGCCGTGAGAAGCTGGGTCTCAAGCTCCTTGAGCTCCTCGGTTATGAACCTTTCGCAGTTTACGAGCGTCTGCTTGCGGATATAGTCCTCGGGAACGTCCTCGCTCTGGCTGCGCGGCAGCTCGATATAATAGCCGAAAACCTTGTTGTAGCCTATGCGGAGTTTTTTGCCCGTGCGTTCCTTTTCGCGCGCCTCTATTGCGGCGACGGCGCCCTTGGCGTTTTTCGTAAGGTCGCGCAGGCGGTCGATATCCTCGGAGTAGCCGGGTCTTATCATGCCGCCCTCGCGGACGGAGAAGGGAGGATCGGCGCAGATAACATCGCGTATGAGCGAAACTGCGGCGCCAAGCTCGTCCATTTGGGCGATTTCCTTCAGCGCGGGGCTTTTCACAGCGGATAAAAGACGCTTTATCTCCGGAAGCTGCTCGGCGGAGGATGCGATGCAGGCAAGGTCGCGCGCGTTGCCGCTTCCGTATACCACGCGCCCGATAAGGCGCTCCATGTCGTCGATATTTTTGAGCGCCTCGCGCAGCTCGCTGCGGGTTATGGTGTCGGAATAAAGCTCGGAAACCGCGTCGAGACGGCGGTTTATCGCCGGGACGGAGAGCAGCGGCTTTTCAATCCACGAGCGGAGCAAACGCCCGCCCATCGCGGTTTTCGTCTTGTCGAGCACCCACAGGAGGCTGCCGCGCTTATCCTTCGAGCGCAGCGTTTCCGTAAGCTCAAGGTTGCGGCGCGTCTGATAGTCAAGCTCCATGAACTGCCCCGCCGTGTAGAGCGTGAGCGTGTCGATGTGGGATAGCTCGGTTTTCTGAGTTTCATGCAGATATTTAAGGAGCGCGCCCGCCGCGCAGATAAGCGCCCGCTTATCCTCGTTTTTGGCAAAGCAGTCGTTTCCGAAATGCTTTTTGAAGAGCGTTGAGGCGGAAGCGTACTCAAAAACCTCGTCGTCCGTCTGGCAGAGGCATTTGGCTCGGTGCGTAAGCTGGCGGCGAATGTCGTCTTCACCGGTTGCGGCGGAGTTTAAAAGCGCCTCGGCGGGGCTGTAGCGCACAAGCTCGCTGAGAACGTGCATCATGGCGCTGCCGCCTGAAAAATCCGCCGCGAGGAATTCGCCCGTGGAGATATCGGCAAAGCAGACCGCGCCGCAGTCCCGCCCGGCGTAAACGGCGCTTATGTAGTTCTGCCGCCCCTCCTCCAGCATGGAGGATTCAATTACCGTTCCGGGCGTAATTATGCGGACTATGTCGCGGCTGACGAGCCCCTTTGCCAGAGCAGGGTCCTCCGTCTGCTCGCAGATGGCAACCTTGTAGCCCTTGGCAAGCAGGCGCGCGACGTAGCTTTCGTAAGCGTGGTAGGGTACGCCGCACATGGGCGTGCGCTCATCCTCGGGCTTGCCCCTGTCGCGCGTGGTGAGCGTGAGCTCCAGCTCCTTTGAAACGAGGAGCGCGTCCTCGTTGAACATTTCGTAAAAATCGCCGAGGCGGAAAAAAAGAATGCAGTCGGGCAGCTCCGCCTTGATTTTCAGGTATTGCTGCATCATCGGCGTCGTTTCAGCCATTTTGCCCCGCCTCCTTTTGAATAAGCTCACCCTCAAGGCTCCATGTGGTGCTGCCGGTTATCTTAACGTCGGCAAAGGAGCCGATAAGCGCTTCGTCGCCCTTAATGCGGACGAGCCTGTTGCACGAGGTGCGCGCCGTGAGCAGCTCGCGCGTGTCGTTTACCCCGTCTATGAGGACGCGGTAGCTTTTGCCGACGTGCGCCGCCTGCGTTTCGGCGGAGATGGCGTTCTGTGCGGCTAAAAGACGGTCAAAGCGGCGCTGCTTATCCTCGCGCGTGAAGGGGTCGGGCATCGAAGCGGCGGGGGTCCCGTTGCGCGGGGAGTAGATAAAGGTGAAGAGCATGTCGAAGCGGATGAGCTCGACGAGCGAAAGCGTTTCCTCGAATTCCTCCTCCGTTTCACCGGGGAAGCCCACGATAACGTCGCTCGTTATGGCTATTCCGGGAACGGCGGCGCGCGCCTTTTCGACGAGCTCTATGTATTTTTCGCGCGTGTAGCCGCGGTTCATCGCGTGGAGAACGCGGCTGCTGCCGGACTGGAAGGGCAGATGGATGTGGCGCTCCGCCTTTTCGCAGTCCGCAAGGGTTTTGAAGAGCCTGTCCGTCGCGTCCTTGGGATGGCTCGTCATGAAGCGTATGACGAACTCGCCGGGGATCTTGTTGATTTCTTCGATCAAATAGGAAAAATCGGCCTCGCAGCCGAGGTCACGTCCGTAGGAATTCACGTTCTGGCCGAGGAGGGTAATGTCCTTATACCCGGCGTCGATGAGCGCGCGGGCTTCGTCGATGACCGCCTCGGGGCTGCGGCTGCGCTCGCGCCCGCGAACGTAGGGAACCACGCAGTAGGAGCAGAAATTATTGCAGCCGTACATTACGGAAAGCCATGCCTTTATGCTGCTTGAGCGCACGACCGGCAGGCCCTCGTAACGCTCGCCGTCTATCTGCCTTACCTCGAAAACGCGGCCCTTGTGAGGCTTGAGCGTGCGCTCCAAAAGCTCGGGGAAGCGGTAAAGCTCATGCGTTCCGAAAACAAGGTCGACGTGCCTGAAGGATTTTTTAACGCGCAGAGCCATGTGCTCCTGCGTGACCATGCAGCCGCAGAGCGCGATTATCTGCCCGGGCTTGGCGCGCTTTGTGTGGACGAGCGCGCCGACGTTTCCGAGCACGCGCATTTCTGCGTGTTCACGCACGGCGCAGGTGTTTATAAGGATGAGATCGGCTTCGGCCTCGTATTCGGTAAAGGCGTAACCCATTTCTCTGAGCATACCGCGCAGCTTTTCGCTGTCCGCCTCGTTCTGCTGGCAGCCGTATGTATCGACAAAGGCGAGGGGAGGACTTTTCAGCGCGGAATTTCCGGCGGCTATTCTCTCTATCGCGTCCCTTTGGCGCTGCAGCTCTTCTTCCGGAAGCTGTGGGATGATTTTCGGCAAAATAAACGCTCCTTCGTGGCACATGTAAGCCCCGGAAAACCGGGGAGAATTGGCGACTGACAATATCGCGGCGCAGGGCTCGCGAAAAACCGCCACTCGGTTATTTTAGCATATTCCGCAGGCGAAGTAAAGAAATAACGAGCAAAGCCGGGAGCTGGGCACTGCCGAGCGATTTTTGCATAAGCCGTGAAATTTATAGTTGCCAAGCGGGAAAAAATATACTATAATAATTAAGCTTAACTACTATTGACAAGACCGTACAGGGTTGTTCCCGCGGCTTGTCATGCTCTGCCGCGCATGGCGTATGGCAGGGCCGCACTAACTGGGGAGTCAGCGGTGCCCTGCACCTGCAACCCGCTATAGCAGGAGTGAATTCCGGCCCCCGGTTTCGTTATGTGCCGTCAGATTCTCGCAAGAGGCGTTGAAGGAACGGTCTCGCGCAACGGAAACCCGTGAACCATGTCAGGCGGGAGACCGAGCAGCATTAAGCGGTGCTTTCCGTGTGCCGCGGGGAAGCCGTTTCTGAGCTTTCTGCGGGAGGTTCGGGCATATTTCGGATATCAAAGGTCGGTGTGCGGTCCTGCGATACGCCTTGCTTTTTTCTGCGAGGGACGGGAGGTTAAAATGTATCAGGCTCTTTATAGAAAATGGCGCCCGAAAACCTTTGACGAGGTCGTTGGCCAGAAGCACGTTACCGAGACCCTGAAGCGCCAGGTCGCGCAGGACAGGCTTTCTCACGCCTATCTTTTCACCGGTACACGCGGAACGGGAAAGACCACCTGCGCCAAGCTCCTTGCGCGCGCGGTGAACTGTGAAAACCCGCAAAACGGCAATCCCTGCGGGAAATGCCCGTCATGCCTCGGCATAGAAAACGGCAGCATTCTCGACGTTCTTGAGATAGACGCCGCCTCCAACAACAGCGTTGACAACGTCCGTTCCCTGAGGGAGGACGCCGTATATTCGCCCGCCTCCGTCCGCAAACGCGTTTATATTATCGACGAGGTTCACATGCTGTCCACTTCGGCCTTCAACGCTCTGCTGAAAATAATCGAAGAGCCGCCGGAGCATCTGATGTTCATTCTCGCGACGACGGAGCTTCAGAAAATCCCGGCGACGATACTTTCCCGCTGCCAGCGTTATTCCTTCAGACGCGCCTCTCAGGAGGACATTGAGGCGCGGGTGAGCTACGTTGCACAGCAGGAGGGCATAGAGTTGACCGACGAAGCCTGCCAGATGCTTGCGCGCATGGCGGACGGGTCTTTCAGAGACGCGCTCAGCCTGCTCGACCAGTGTTCGGGCGGAGAGGTTACGCGCGAGCGCGTAATAAACGCGATAGGCATTGCCGATTCGGAAGAGGTATGCCGGATGTTCAGCGCCGTTGCGGCGCATGACGGCGGCGAGACTATCCGCATTCTCGACGAGCTTTATGCCGCGGGGCGCGACGTTTCCTCCGTCCTCGACAGGCTTGCCGAATTATATAGAGATCTGCTGATTGTGAAGCTCGTTCCCAAGGGCGGCGCTTCGCTTATAAAGGGCGGCTTTTCGACCGACGAGCTTGCGCGCATGGCGGAGGGTGTTGACAGCGCTCTCCTTCTCGGCGGGCTTGACGAGCTTGAAAAAACCATTTCATCGCTCAGATCCGCGAGAAACAGACGCATCGCGGCGGAGCTTTGTCTACTGCGGCTGTGCGATTTTATCCTGAGCGAGCAGAGCGCTGCGCCTGCGGCGCGAGTATCCGCGCCGGCGATTAAGAAAGAAGCGCCCACTCCCATGCCGGAGGCTGCACCGCGCAAGGAAATTAAACCGCGTGAGCCTGCGCCCGCCGCCAAGGCTGAGCCGGAGCCTGCTCCCGTTTCAGAGCCGGAGAGACCGGCCGCGGAAGCAAAATCGGGTGAGCTTAGCCCGCTGAGGCTGATTTCTAAGCTTCGCGGCGAGCTGGCCGATTATATCATGACCCTGCTGGATAACGAGACTCAGTGCTGTGTGGAGCTTTCAAACGGCGTCGTGAGAATTCTCGCGAAAGACCCCTTCACGAAGACCACGCTTGACAGTACCGAGCTTAAAAACGCCGTGTCTCAGGCGGCTCAGGCGCTTTCAGGCAGGGCGTGGCGCGTTGAAATAGACGACTATGCCAGCGCAAAAGCAGAAATGGACCGAAAACTCGGCGGATTTATGGATAAATTCGCCATTAACGATATGACAGACGATAACGAAGAAGGAGAGGATACAAATGGCTAAAGGCGGATTTCGCGGCGGTTCATATGGCGGCGGTATGGGCGTTAATATGAACATGATCAAGCAGGCTCAGAAGATGCAGCAGGATATGCTGAAGATGCAGTCTGAGCTCGAACAGAAGGAGTATGAAGCCACGGCGGGAGGCGGCGCGGTAACGGCTAAGGTGAGCGGCAAAAAGGAGCTCGTCTCCGTAACCATCCAGCCGGAAGCGGTTGACCCCGATGACGTCGAAATGCTCCAGGATATGATAGTTGCCGCCGTGAACGAGGCGCTGCGCCAGGCGGACGCTTCCGCAAGCGAGAGTATGTCCCGACTTACGGGCGGTCTCGGCGGCGCGCTCGGCGGCTCCCTCGGCGGACTTCTGTAAGACCCAATATCGCATCAGAAACAGGCAGGGCTTAGACTCTGCCTGTTTTTTTCGTATTGAGCGCCTCGTTTCTTTTCGACAAAATTGCGCGGTATAAAACGCTTCAGCAGGGAAATACTGTTTACATAACAGACGCGCGGGGGTGTTTTTCATGACGGCTGCGGGCAAGGTGGAACTGAGCGGGGTAAACACGGCGAAGCTGAAGGTTTTGAAAAGCGAAGAGTCGGCGGAGCTTCTGAAACGAGCAAAAAACGGCGACAAGTCGGCGCGCGAGGCACTTATAGCCGGGAACCTGCGCCTCGTTTTGAGCGTTATACAAAAATTTACGGGCAGGGGAGAGCTTGCTGACGACCTGTTTCAAATCGGCTGTATTGGACTAATCAAGGCAGTGGATAATTTTGACATTTCGCAGCAGGTGAAATTCTCCACCTACGGGGTTCCTATGATCATCGGCGAGGTGCGGCGCTATCTGCGCGATAACAGCACCCTCCGGGTATCTCGCTCGATGCGCGACACGGCCTACCGCGTCCTTCAGGCGCGCGAGGCGCTCATAAACCGCGACCAGCGCGAGCCGAGCGTCGAGCAGATAGCGCGGGAGCTCGGGATAAAACGCGAGGACGTAGTTTTCGCGATGGAGGCCGTGACGGAGCCGCTTTCACTGTACGAGCCCGTTTTCACCGGCAACGGCGACGCTATTTACGTCATGGACCAGGTGAGCGACACGAAGAACACCGACGAACGCTGGACGGAGCAGATTGCGCTGAACGAGGCGATAGGGAAGCTGAGCGAGCGCGAGCGCAAGATACTTGAACTGCGCTTTTATGAGGGCAAAACTCAGATGGAGGTATCAGCGGAGGTCGGCATATCACAGGCGCAGGTCTCACGCCTCGAAAAAAGCGCGATAAGCAGGCTTAGAAAGTGCATATAATAAAGGAAGCGCGGATTTTCAGCAAGCCGCGCTTCCTTTGCTTTATTCAATCACATTTATTTCGCCGCCGGGAGCTCCGGCGAGGAGCGCCGCGCCGCCCGGAACGCCGCGGCAAATAATCATTTTATCGGCAAGCACGAAGGAGGAAACGCCCTCGGCTGCGGGTTTGGAGGAACTGCCGTTATAAAAATACAGCGTGTTGCCGGAAAGATAATAGAGGCTTTTTTCGTCAAAGGGCGCCAGTGCCCGGACGTCCGAGGCCAGCGTATCCGGGCTTTTCTTACCCTTAAGCGTGCGAAGCTCGCCGCCCTCGGTGACGTAGAAAACGCGCTCCTTGTCGCCGGAAATGCAGATGAGCTTCGGATTTACGCCGGTATCGAGCTCGTTATACTTGCCGCGGCGGTTGGAATTCTGATAGAGCTGGAGCTTGCTGTCAGCAACAAAATAGGCGGAGCCGCCGTTTGAACGGACGAAGAAATCAGAGTCCGAGTCCGTGCAGTAGACCTCGTAGCTTGCGAGATTATTCACACCGAAAAGTGATTTTTTATCGCCGTGTTCGTTTACATAAACCGTGTCGAGAAGCGTTATCGCAGGGTAAATTATCGCCTTTCCGTCAAAACGGGGGATGCCGTGATCCTTTAGCCCGATTGGGAGGCTCAGACCGTTGCCGCAGATGGGGATGGCCTTGCTGCAATCAGCGATGGAATACGCCGCGCCGCCGGACTGACAAAGAAGCTCGCGGCTGTCCATCGAAATAATGAAGGGACGCGAGGTATCAACGCCTTCAAGGCGGCATATAACGGAATTACCGTAGACGATGCCGTAAATATCGCCGCCGGAGCTGAGGGCATAGACGAATTTGCCGCCGTCGGAAACGCTGAGCGGGGACAGGAGCGCGCCATCGCCGTCAACGGTGACCGTCTCGCCGTCACGGAATATGTAGCTTACGCCGCCTGAGCCGTAAGCAAAGCTTTTTCCGTCCGGCGAAATGGCAATATCTTCAGGCGCGGCGAGACAGTCGATGCTTGCTGTGGTTTTCGCGGCGGTGTCATAGACGTAAATGCGGCTTTCACCGGGTCTTGTGTAAGCGACGGCGTTGCCGGCGGAGGACAGCGCGGCGGAGGCAACGGGCGAGGCGCATACGGTCTCGCAGGAGATTTCATTCGCCGCGTAGAGCGCGCCGGAGAGCGTTTTTATAAGGAAAACCCCACCGTTCAGCGAGGGCTGCACGGCCTCCCAGCCTTCGTCGAGCTCGCAGAGCTTTTTCCCGTCGACGAGGATGATGCCTCCCTCCGAGGCGTTGTCTGCGGGGATGGCGGCGTAGGAATGCATTACCGGGACGAGGTCAGTGTCGTCGTTATGGTGCGGCATTATGAAATAGCACAGACCGACGACGATGGCAAGCATGAAAAAGCTGTATACCGTGTTGCGGAAGCGGGACCTTAATTTCTTTTCCTGTCCCGCAAGCTTTTCCTGCTCCCTTTTAAGCTTTTCCTCGGGGCTCAAATTATCGTTTTGAACGCGGCTTTTTTTGCTCATTTTTATGACCATTCCTTTTGAAAAGTTCAAAAACACAAAAAACGCTTGTGATTATTCCTTTATGTGCAATTAATAAAAGTAATGTAACATGCGAACGGGGAAAAGTCAATCTAAACATTTGTACATTTTGCATTAATATTACGGGCAAAAATACTTATGGTTTGCATATATTTGTGGTATTTGTCGAAATAACGACTAAATAATTGTGTAGAATTTGGGTTGCATTGCACAAAAGAAGCGGATATAATATCTAAAGGTTATAGTAATTAACGGCGTTTAAAAAATAAAGTCTTTAGCATCAAAAAGCACAAAAAACCTGCATAAACATTAAAGGGAATTATGCAAGTTTAAAAGAGGAGTGAAGGTAATTGGATTATTTATCTCTTGCCTCTGAGTACCTCCGCGTTATCTCGGCCTTATCCGCCGAGCAGAAGAGAGGCGGCCATCCGAGAGCTCAGGCGGAAGGCTCGCTGTTCATTCTTTCTTTTATCGCCATGGCAAAACGCCCCATCCGTCCGGGCGAGCTCAGCGAAATGAGCGGGTTTTCCACGGCGAACATCGCAATGTCTTTGAAAACTCTCGAAAACAAGGGCTATATAACGCGCGAGATTGATAAAGCAGACAGAAGGCGCACCTTCGTTACGGCGACGCCGCTGGGCCTCCAGGTTCACGAGAAGCGCGCCGCCGAATATATGAACGGTATAGTCCGGCTTTTTCAGGACCTCGGCGAGAACGACAGTCTTGAATACATCCGCATCCTTAACAAGATGCTTGAAAACAGCCACAGAAGAAACACGGGCGAGGAAGCCAACTGACTTATTGCCCGAACGGAAAGAATTCCCTTGAGGTGAAACCAGCTTGAAGCTTATTGTAAAATACTTTAAGCCATTCCTCCTTATGGCCGTAATATCGCTGTGCCTGCTCTTTTTGCAGAATTTTGCCGACCTCTGGCTGCCGAAGTACATGAGCCAGATCGTCGATACGGGCGTCATGCTCGGCGGCGTCGGCGAAAGCTGCCCCAAGGCGCTGAGCGAGCGTGGAATGAGCCTCGTTCTCTCGCTTTTGGACGCTAAGGAAGCAGAAAGCTTTTCCGCGCAGTATGAACGGGCGGGCAGCCTCGAAGCGGAAACGGTTAAGAAAACCGTTCCCTTCTCGCCTGAAGGCATTACGGATACGGACTATGTTTTGGCCGGGAGCGAAATGGAAGCGGCGGGCGAAGCCTATGCCATCGCAGCCGCGCGGCTCGCCGCAGCGCTGGGACAGACGGGGCGCGCGGGCCTTTTGGATGAAATCAGAACGGGCAAGGCCGATTTGGAGGCGCTTTATGCTTCCGGTGCGGAAAAATCCGTTCCGGCCGGGTACGACGCCCTTGCCGTCCCCTCGCAGACTCGTTTTGAGCTCGGGACGACGCTCACCCGTGTCTTTTATAAGGAACTCGGAGCCGACCTCAGCAGCATCCAGCAGGGCTCCATCCTCAAAACCGGCGGAATAATGCTCCTTATCACGCTCCTTGCCATGGGAGTGACCGTGGCAAACGGCTTCCTCAGCGCGAGAATTTCCTCTGGCATAGGAAGAAATCTCCGCAAGGACGTTTTTGCCAAGGTGCAGAGCTTCTCCACCTCAGAATTCGACAAGTTCTCCACGGCCTCCCTCATTACGCGCTGCACCAACGACGTAGCGCAGGTGCAGCAGGTGGCCATGATGAGCCTGAGAATGATTTTCTCGGCTCCCATCATGGGTATAGGCGGCATAGTCATGGCGCTTCGCACGAGCCGGGGCATGAGCTGGATAGTCGCAGTGAGCGTTATATTGCTCTTTATTTTGCAAATCATCGTTTTTTCAAACGTTATTCCTCGCTTCAAGCTCATGCAGAAGATGCTTGACAAGCTGAACATGGTCGCGCGCGAGTCCCTTTCCGGTATGCTCGTTATCCGGGCATTCGGGAACGAAAGCCGTGAATACGACCGCTTCGAGGAAGTGAACGGCAGCATCCGCAAGCTCAACCGTTTCGTCCAGCGCGTCATGGCGGTGGAGCATCCCTCGATGCAGTTCATTACCGGCTGCACCACGCTCGCGATAATCTATTTCGGCGCCCACGCGATTGCGGGCTCGAAGCTGCAGGTCGGCCAGATGATGGCCTTCATGCAGTACGTTACGCAGATAATCCAGGCCTTCCTCATGATAGGCATGATGTTCATTATCATCCCGCGCTCGCTCGTCTCGGCGGCCCGTCTGAACGAGGTTCTGAGCTGTGATACAAAGATAAGCGAGCGGCCCGAGGGCTCAAGAAGAACCCTCGGCGGCAGGGCAAAGGGCGAGGTCCGTTTCGAAAATGTGAGCTTCAAATACGATAACGCCGAGGAGTGCGTCCTCGAAAACATCAGCTTCACGGCGCACATCGGACAGACGACGGCCTTCGTCGGGGCCACGGGCTCCGGTAAGTCTACGCTCGTGAACCTCATCCCGAGGTTTTACGACGTAAGCGAGGGCAGCATAAGCATAGACGGCGTCGATATCCGCGACCTGTCCCTTGAAGAACTGAGAATGAACATAGGCTACGTCCCGCAAAAGGGCGTCCTCTTCTCGGGCAGCATATCTTCAAACCTTTCCTTCGGACGCGAGGACGCGGACGAGGCCGCCATGCGCGAGGCGATAAGCGCGGCGCAGGCGGAGAGCTTCGTTTTCAGCGAAAAGGAAGGACTTGATACAGACATTTACCAAAGCGGTTCCAACGTATCCGGCGGGCAGAAGCAGAGACTTTCAATCGCCCGCGCGCTAGTGAGGAAGCCGCCCATCTACATATTCGACGACAGCTTTTCGGCGCTGGATTTTAAAACCGACGCCGCTTTGCGAAAGGCGCTCAGCGAATACACCGGCGGCGCGACGGTTCTCATAGTCGCGCAAAGGATAAGCACGATAATGAACGCCGAGCAGATTGTTGTTCTGGAAAACGGCAGGATAAGCGCCATCGGCACCCACGCGGAGCTCATGGAAAGCTGCGATACCTACCGAGACATTGCAAAGAGTCAGCTTTCGGAGGAGAAACTGCGATGAACGAGACTAAACGCGAACGCCAGTCCCCCGAGAGAAACGGCCGCCCGCCTCGCGGTCCGGGACACGGCCCGCCGATGTTTCGGGGCGAAAAGCCCAAAAACTTCGGCTCGGGTATGAAAAAACTCCTGCATTTCCTTGCTCCGTTCAAATTCCACATCGCTCTTGTTACGCTCTGTTCGGCAGCCTCCACAGTCCTCGGACTCATTGTCCCGAAGCTGCTTGCCAAGGTGACGAACGAGATAGCGCGCGCCGCGCTCGAAAGAGCGGGAGGCGGCGAAGGAGGCTTCAATTTCACGCTCATAAACAGCGTCCTGCTGCTTATGCTCGCTATCTATCTCGGAACGATGCTCATTTCCTTTGTGCAGGGCTTTACGATGAGCGGCGTCACGACTCGCGTTTCATTCGACCTGCGTAACCTGCTTATGGCGAAGATAAACCGCCTGCCCGTCAGCTTCTTCGGAAAGATGACCAACGGCGAGGTGCTCAGCCGTATCACGAACGACGTTGACACCATGAGCCAAAGCTTAACGCAGAGCGTTACCCAGAGTATAACCACGGTTCTCACTCTTGCCGTCGCGCTCGGCATGATGATCTCCATAAGCTGGAAGATGACGATTATCGCACTCTTCATGATTCCGGGCAGCGCGCTATGTACGCTCTTCATGGTGAAGGTCTCGCAGAAGTATTTCCGCGCGCAGCAAAAGCTTCTCGGAAACGTGAACGGCACCGTCGAGGAAATGTTCGGCGGACACATGGTAATCAAGGCGTTTTCCGCCGAAAAGCGTGTGATGAAGGAATTTGACGAGCAGAACGACGCCCTCTATACGACGGCGTGGAAGGCCCAGTTCCTCACCGGCATGATGATGCCGCTCATGAACCTCGTCGGCAACCTCGGTTACGTCGCCGTCTGCATGATGGGCGCTTACTACACGATGCACGGCTCCATGGAGGTGGGCGACGTCCTCGCTTTCATCTCCTACATCCGCAGCTTCACGCAGCCCATCTCGCAGCTTGCCAATATCTCAAGCCAGCTCCAGTCCACAGTCGCGGCCTCCGAGAGAGTCTTTGAATTCCTCGATTCTCCCGACGAAGCGGACGGCGAGATCAAGTATAATACTGAGGCTAACCCCATTGACGGCGCAGTGAGCTTTGAGCACGTTTCCTTCGCCTACGAGCCGAAGCCCGAAAAACCGGCGCTGCCATTCCCGATACCGCCCGAAATGCTCAAAAACATGCCGAAGGACGGTTTCCCGTTCCCGATGCCTCAGGCAGAGGAGGAAACGCACAGCAAAGCGGGCGAGCCCGTTATCCGCGATTTCTCGGCCTCCGTCAAGGCGGGGCAGAAAACGGCGATAGTCGGCCCGACAGGCGCGGGGAAGACGACGATAGTGAAGCTCCTGATGCGGTTCTACGATATCCAGGAGGGCGCTATTTATGTAGATGGGATGAACATTGCCAATTTCGCCCGGCGCGACCTGCGCTCGAAGTTCGGCATGGTTCTTCAGGATACATGGCTGTTTGCCGGAACGATAATGGAGAACATTCGATACGGAAGACCGGACGCGACGGACGAGGAGGTCATAGAGGCGGCAAAGGCCGCGCAGGTAGACCATTTCGTCAGAACCCTGCCGGATGGCTACGACCTTGAGATAAACGAGGAAACGACGAATATCTCGCAGGGCCAGAAGCAGCTTATAACAATTGCCCGCGCGATACTCGCCGATTCGAGGATACTGATTCTCGACGAGGCGACGAGCTCTGTCGATACCAGAACGGAAATCCTCATTCAGCGCGCTATGGATAACCTCATGCAGGGAAGAACGAGCTTCATAATAGCCCACCGGCTGAGCACAATAAAAAATGCCGACCTGATACTTTGTGTATCGGACGGCAACATAGTCGAGCAGGGCTCGCATGAAGAGCTGATGGCAAAGGGCGGCTTCTATGCCGAGCTTTACAACAGCCAGTTCGAGCATTGAGGATTGTTAAAGCATAATCACATTGTCGAGAAAACTTCTCGCCTGACGAAGTCGTGCGCTCGCAGACATGCTTTGCGTATTTCAAGAACGGACGACAAAGTAATGCGGGAAATTTGCCGACAAGACGGCGCTACAAAGAAAGAAGCAAAAAATAAACAGAATAGCGGTCCACCCTTCCACAAGCGACCGCTATTCCGGAGAAAGAACAGGGACGGCTAATTCGCCGCCTCAGCCTTGACATATATTATAAAAGAATGAACGTAGCAAGTCAAGGCAGGCACGAGGCTTAAAAAGTCCCAAAAAATCCATTGAAAAGGCTATTACATTCGTTGCTCTTAAACACCCGTATGCGCTCAAGCCGCTTTTTTGAGGCTGAAAAAGGTTCCGAAGCGTCATAAGGACCCTTTGCTCAGCCCCCTGAAAGCACAGAGCGGCTTCGGGCGCCGGAGAGGCGAATGATGGCATAGCCGGGATGCTGAGCGAGGGCGCAAAAAGAGCGCCTTCCGCAGAAAAACGGTATTCAACCGGAGCTGACCGGCAATCATCATGGGGAGGATATCAAATGAAAAAGGCACTCGCGATTCTGATGGCACTTGCTTTCCTTATCGGACTTGCACCTGCCGCGTTGGCGACGGACCTTGCCAGCGCAACGATTTCCGTACCGGAGATCAGCGGCCTTGAGATCACGCTGAACAACGTTATGGAAAACTATGTCTATGGACCGTTTTTCATGGACGCAAGCATGAACACCTACACATTCTATCTGGGCGACAGCGGCAGCGCAAGCTTCAGCCGTGCGGTTGACATTACCTTTGTAGACGCCCAGACCTACGCCAGCACCACAAAGACCATCCCTGCCGGAGAAACGGTTGCGATTGACGAGCTCAACGGCGGTTCACTCTATTTTGACAACGCCGCCTCGGGCTTCATCACCTTCGCTAACTACAACGACCCCGCCTACGCGGGCGGCCTCAGTGCGGCGACCAATCCCATCTCGAACCTCGAGGGCGGGGCTTCCGCCGGAGGCAGCACGGCCGACGCAGTAATCGTCTCCGTAAGCGTGAACGGCGAGCTCGTTGTTGCCGCCGAGCCCGTAGTTCCCGAGACGATGACGGTGGACGGACTTATCAAGACCGTACATGACATGTTCTTTGAAGGCGGCTCGGCTGCCGGATATGAGGCAGGTATTGACGCTACCTACAACATGTTCCTTATCTCGAAATTCTGGGGCATCACCGCGACGCCCTATGTTATAACCAACGGCCAGACGCTCTCCGTTGCGGCTGACGTCGCGCCCGTCGCGCTCGGCGATAACGTCGTTATCTCCACGGCTGCCGACGGCATGGCACTCGCAGTCGGGCTCGAGAGCGCGGCCAACGCCGACGGAACATACACAGTCAAGGCGACGAACTGGGTCCTCGATTTTTCGACCTTCACCTATAATCCTTCGCCTCTTGCCGATACCGCAGTGCTCGACAGCGCCGGGAACCAGCTCGGAACCACCGGAGCTGACGGAAGCTGCTCCGTAGCGGCTCCTGCCGACGGCATAGTAAAGGTAGGCGGCTTCGCGGCGATGAACCTTTTCGTCACGCCCTCCGCTGCGCCTGCTCCTGCTGCTCCTGCCGCCCCTGCGGCAAACGACACACCCGCTTCCGCGGACGAAGCCGCGCCTCCGAAGCCCTCCGCAAACGCCGGAACGGTTTATCTGAGCATGAGCGTTGACGGAAAGCTCATCCTTGCTGCTGAGCCCATCATCCCCGACAGGATGACGGTCGACGGCCTCATGAGAAAGGCCCATGAGCTTTACTTCGACGGCGGCGTTGACGCCGGTTATACCGCCGGAATAGACGCAACGTATAATATGTTCCTTATCTCCAAGTGCTGGGGCGTCGTTGCCACGCCTTATGTCGTCGTCAACAACGAGACGATGTCCGTGGCGGCAGACGTTGCGGCGATCTCGGCGGGCGATAATATCATAATCTCCACCTCAGCCGCGGGAGCCGCCCTCGCTATCTCCCTAAAGGCGATAAATAACGAAGACGGCACCTATTCCATCACTGCGACCAACTGGGTCCTCGATTTCTCGACCTTCACCTATTCGGCCAACACCTTCCCGGACGTTCCCGTATTCGACAGCGCCGATAACCAGATCGGAACTCTCGATTCCAAGGGCAGCGTTACGATAAGCTCCGTCCCGGCCGACGGTATTGTAAAGGTCGGCGGCTTTGCGGCGATAAATGTCCTTGAGTCCGCTAAATCTGCCAACGAGGAAATAGAGAGCGTCGAGGCGGCATACGTTTCCGTAAGCCTTAACCGCATTCTCGAACTCAAGGCAAAGCCTGTTGTTCTTCCCAGCAAGGGCGGGGAAAGAACCCTTGAAAAGCTGATTGTCGACCTCCACGAGCAGCATTATCCCGCCGGACTCGACGGTTACGGCGACGATATGTTCTGGGGTACCAACGCCAAGCCCCTCATTGTCGTTAACGGCAAGCTTGTTACCGACATGAGCACGAAGATCAATAACGACGATAACGTCCTCTTCGCTCTTTCCACGAACCCCGACCAGCCGCCCGTTGCCGTTTCGCTTACCTGCTATGTAAACGGAAGCAACGCCTACGGTTACGCTCTTATCCTTAACGCTGACGGCAGCACCACTCCCATCACGAACGCCGCCATGCTTGCCGCTGACGGCAGCCCGCTCACGAGCCCCGAGGCTTCCCTCCTTTCCACCGACGGCGTAAGAACGGACGATAAGGGCTACTTCGAGGTCGTCGTAACGAACGACCGTGAGGGCATCGTTACCGTCGAGGGCCTTGCGGCTATCAACACCATTCACAGCGCCGAATACCCGATATTCAAGGGCCCGGACGGAGAGTCCCTGCTCCTTCTCGTTATCATCGGCCTCGGCTGCGCCATACCTCTCGGCTGTGTCGTAATCTATTCGCAGAAGAAAGAAATCAAGTCCCGCGGCGTCAAGTTTGCCGGACGCAAGAACCCGATACGGTAAGGAGGAGAGAGCAGCATGAAAAAGCAAAAATTCAGCGAAGTCGTAAAAAGAATTTGGAAAATGGCTGCCCCGTACTGGCTAAAGTCCGAGGAGCGCTGGGGAAGCTTCTTCCTTCTTCTTGTCAATATCGGCATGATGGTTCTGAATAACTTCGTCGGCGTGCGTATGGTTATTTGGAACAGAGACTGGCAGAACGCCTTTACGAACATGAACGCCAACCTCTGGAGACAGCAGATTTTCGTATTCCTCCTTGTTGGCGCGGCAACGATTTTCACCACCACGTTCAATACCTACATTTCATCGTGGATAGCCGTCCGCTGGAGAAGATGGATGACGGCGCATTACCTCAACCTCTGGATGAACAACAGCATCCACTACAAGATGCAGCTTTCCGGCAACGAAACGGATAACCCGGACCAGCGTATCACTGAGGATATTACCCAGTTCATTCAGTATACCTGGCAGTATTCCTTCTCCTTTGTCCAGAACCTTCTGTCCCTCTTTACATACCTTGTAATGCTCTGGGACCTCTCCCTCAAGATTCCCCTCATGCTCGGCGGCAAGGACTGGTCCTTCCCCGGCTACTTCATAGTGATTTCGATTATCTGGGCCTTCATCACGACGACCCTCACCCATCTCGTCGGTAAGCCCCTCTCCCGCTTGACCTACAGCCAACAGATGTACGACGCTAACTTCCGTTTCTCTCTCGTCAGATTCCGCGAGAGCAGCGAACAGATAGCGCTTCTGCACGGCGAAAACGTCGAGCATGAGCACATGATGACCATCTTCGGTGATTCCGTCGTCAACACCTTCCGCGTTATGGACAGAACCATGAAGACGACCTTCACCACCCTCGCCCTTTCTTACGGCGACGCGATGATGTTCACTCTTCTCCTTGGCCCCGCGTACTACTTCTATAACGCAATCCCCGGCTACGGTACCTTCATGCAGATAGCCACCGCCTTCCAGAACGTCGTCAACGGCCTCAAATGGTTCGTTACGAACTACGTCGGCATGGCGGCCTACATCGCGGTTACCGACCGTCTTTACGCCTTCAACATGAACTATGAAAACACCATAGACATCGAGCAGCATACCGAGATGAAGTTCAAGGATGTTGACGAAGACAGAATCAAGATAAATAATCTCGATGTCTATCTCCCGAACGGCAAGTTCCAGATCCGCGCTAAGGACATAGTCATCAACCGCGGCGAAAAGATACTCATCAAGGGCCGCACCGGCGCCGGTAAGACCACGATATTCCGCGCCCTCGCCAAGATCTGGCCGTATGGAAAGGGCGACGTTGAGCTTCCGAAGGATAAGAAGATCATCGTCCTCCCGCAGAAGCCGTACTTCCCGATTGGTACTCTTGAAGAGGCCGTCAGCTACCCGATGCCCGCCGGAACCTATGACCGCGAGGCAATCAAGCAGGCCCTCATCGACGTCGGCATGCCGAACCTCGTTGACAGACTCGACGAAGTCGCGCACTGGAATATGCGCCTGTCCGGCGGCGAACAGCAGCGCGTCGGTATCGCAAGAGCCCTGCTTTATAATCCCGATTACCTCTTCTTCGATGAAGCCACGGCTTCCATGGATGAGCCCTCTGAGGAAGAGCTTTACACCATGCTTATTGATAGAATGAAGAATTCGACCCTCATCTCCATAGGCCACCGTTCGTCTCTCGAAAAATTCCATAAGCGTATCCTCTTCGCCGAGAAGATGCCCGGAGATTATTACGAATTTGAAGAGATAACGAAGTAACTCCTTTCGCACATACCCCCTTGCGTGCTCCACCTATGCTGCCGGATACGGTTTTGTCTTCTCCCGTACCGGCTGCATGGGTGAGTAATGACTGATATTTTTACCGGGATATTGCCGGGTTTGGTTGACTTTTTGCCGCATTATTGATAAAATAAGCACATATCAGTTAAACGCTGAATGTTTTATATGCGGCACATCTTCTTATACTTCACGGCTGCATTTCATATTTTAATATCACAGCCGGAAATCAAGACCCGTTTCCCATAATAACGATCAGCTCCGGCGCGCAATACGCCGAGCCGTTTCTTGCGAGATCCGGCACCTGCCGCATTTGCGGCTTGCCGTTTTTCGATACATCCGGTTCCCTCGCCGGGTGCCTGCGTTACAGGCGGCAGAGCTTGTTTTGGTCTGCAAAGCAGATAAATGAGTTATCGGCACATTACCTCGATGGTAGTGTGCCGCTGCCTTATGTTCCCCTTTACTAAGAATGAATCGGATACTTTTGAGGCAAATACTGCTTGCAGAATTCCCTTCAGGATATCCCCAATGCCTCGGCAATAGCTACAAATATTTCCTCGGATAAAGCGGTCTCTTTTGTTGACAAAGCTAAGGCTTGTGCGATACAATATAATTTGACCTATGTCGTTTTTGCCGCTGCAAATGTCTTGCAGAATGTGGATTTAGTTTATTAGTAAATTGATTATATAGGAGGATATGAAATGATTGGAGGATTAGTTATACCGACCGGTGTGCCTACCAAAGAGAGTGAACAGGTCACCTACACTCTCGACACGGCGCATCAGAAAGCATCGGATATGGTCAAATCCATCCCCGCAAATCTCACGGAGTATCGCTGCCCGCTTTGCGGACAGGTGTTCTCCAGCTATGCCGACATGAAGGAGCATTACGAGATAAATCATTACGGTTCAATTCCGCCCGTTATGATTACTCTCAAGCTCAACGGCAAGCTCTGCGAGCTCCTTGTTGAGCCTCACTGGACTCTCAAGCGCACGCTCCAGTTCCGCCTCGGCCTCACCGGCGCCAAGCATATGTGCGATAAGGGCGTATGCGGCTCCTGCACCGTCATTGTTGACGGAAGAGCCGTCCTTTCCTGCCAGATGCTCGCCGTCGAGTGTGAGGGCAAGGAGATTGAGACGATCGAGGGCATTGCCGCCAACCCGAAGTGGAAGCCCCTCATCGACGCCTATTGCCGCTGGGACGCCATGCAGTGCGGCTATTGCACGCCCGGCTTCCTCGTTTCGGCAAAGAACCTGCTTGACAGGAACCCGCATCCCACGGAGCAGGAGATCCGCGAGGCTCTCGCCGGAAACATCTGCATCTGCGGAACCTACCCGCGCCATGCTCAGGCTATCATGGAAGCGGTACAAGTAATGTCGGAAGGAGCGTGAAACCATGGCTGATATAGCAGGCGTAAACGGACAAAGAGAAAATTTCAGAGTCGTAGGCAAGCATAACCTTCCCGGCAAGCTTTCGTACGCTCTTGCAACGGGCATTGCGAAGTTCGGTATCGACTATGTCCTTCCGAACATGCTTTTCGCGAAGTTCCTTCGCAGCCCCTATGCTCACGCAAAGGTTTTGAGCGTTAATAAGGAAAAGGCTCTCGCCATCCCCGGCGTCGTCGACGTCGTTACCTGGGATGATCCCGATATGCTTTCCATCGGCGGAGGCTTCGGCCCTCCCGAGCCCTACCTCACCAATTACGCGGACTATGAAGGCTGCGAGGTCGGCGTTATCGTAGTGGCTGAGGACGAGGATATCTGCGAGGAAGCGCTCCGCAACCTCGACATCGAGTGGGAGGTTCTGCCCCATTCCGTCAACACCCTCGAGGCCGCGAAGGACGATTCTCCTCTTACCTGCCTCAAGCCGGAGCCGCCCTCCATGTTCGGCCCGAAGGAGCCCAAGAAGCACAATGTCACCCATGTCGTTACCGCGCAGGGCGACGTTGACAAGGCTCTCAAGGAGTCCAAGAACGTTATAGAGTACCAGCTCAAGCTCCCCACCTTCGCTTCCCATATCCCCAATCCGCCCGCGTCCGTCGCGTGGTGGGAGGATGACCCCTACCTCGGCGAAGGCCCGAATATGCACATCGAGGGCGCCGTTCAGCGCCGCGAGCAGATCGCTCAGCTTTACCATATGCCCGTTGAGAAGACCATCCAGACCGGCCTTTTCCAGGGCGGTAAATACTGCGACTGGGGCATGAGAAAGAGCCAGGAGATCACCCCGCTTCTCGCCCGCCGCACGGGAAGACCCGTCCGCTGCGCAAACACCCGCGAGGAGACCTTCGACTTCCTCATGAACGAGCGTTATATGTACATGAAGGTAGGCTTTGACGATAACGGCCTCATCACCGCGATTGACGACTATTCCGTAGACGATAACGGTTCTCTCGGCTCTTCCGCATTCGGCGGCGCGCAGGACCAGGGTTACGGCCCCTACTACACGCTCAGATGCCTTGATATCCGCCAGCAGATGGACGTTGTCGACACCAACCGCGGCAAGATGTACCTTTCCGGCCAGCACTGCCCCTTCAACTGGGACTCCGGCACCATGGCCATCTACCTCATCGCCGAAAAGCTCGGCAAGGACCCCATCGATATAGCAAAGCTCAACCTCCACGGCCCCACCTCTCAGGAGGACCCCAACCCCGTTCCCAGCTTCGAGGCCTGCCTTGAGACCGGCAAGAAGATAATGAACTGGCAGTGGCACAAGGCCGGGACCAAGAAGCTGCCGGACGGCAGAATGCACGGCGCCAGCTTCCGCTATCAGATCTGCCCGCGCCATGCCTTCTCCGGCTATGACAGCAAGCTCGAGCTGCGCGACGGCGTCGTCCACATGCCCACGCAGGGCCCCTGCACGGGTATTTTCGCCGTTGAATGCAACGCCATGGTAGTTGCCGAAGAGCTCGGCCTCGAATATGAGGATATCTCCATCGATTTCGATTACCGCGAGAAGTTCACGCCCGTCGGCGGCGGCTCCGACGGTACGACGGCATCCTCCTGGGTCACCAAGGAGTGCGCCAATATCCTAAAGCAGAAGATTATTGCCGCGGCCATCAGAAACGCGGACAATCCGCCTCCTCCGAGCATGTTCAGCTTCGGCAAGCCCCAGACGCCCAACCCGCTCAAGGGTCACAAGCCCGAGGAGTGCGATATGATAGGCGGCATGGTTTGCCTCAAGGCCGACCCCTCTCAGGGCGTTCCCCTCAAGGAGGCCACTCAGGAGAACATCTTCGCCACCTATTCCGGAAGACCGCCTGCGTCCATATGGTCCACCGGCATGGGCAAAATGCTCGATACGATGAACAGCCTCTTCTGCGAGGTTGCCGTCGATACGGATACCGGCGAGGTCGAAATCCTCCGTTACTGCACGGTTGCCGACCCCGGCAAGGTTATCCGCCCCACCTCTCTTGAAAGCCAGATCGACCAGGTCGCTTATTTCTCGCAGGGCTGCCAGCTCCTCGAGGAGTATGTTTACGACGAGAAGACCGGCGTTCGCCTCACGAACAACATGATCGACTATAAGAAGCCGACCATACTCGACGTTCCCGACGTTGAGAAGACCTTCCTCGAGACGCGCTCCGGCAACGCCGCCTACGGCGCTTCCGGCATAAGCCACTCTCTCGCGAACACTCACCTGCTCATTATCGCTATCCACAACGCCATCGGCGTCTGGGTAGACACACCGGCGACCCCGGATAAAATTCTGAAAGCTTTAGGAAAGGCATGAGGTAAATAATATGAAATCATTTTATCATACAAACGCCAAGAGCCTTGAAGAAGCCTCCCACATTCTGGAAAAGGGCAACGCCGATCTTATAGCAGGCGGCACTGATCTTCTCGGCACTCTTAAGGACAATATTCTTCCGATATACCCTGAGTATGTCGTCAACATCAAGTCCATTCCCGGCCTCGATTACATAAAGGAAGAGGGCGGAATGCTCAAAATCGGTGCGCTCACGCGCTTGGCCGATATCGCTGAAAACCCCGTAGTCAAGGAGAAATTCGTCGCGCTGGCTCAGGCGGCGAAGGCCGTCGCCTCCCCGCATCTTCGCGAGATGGGCACCATCGGCGGCAATATCTCCCAGCTTCCGCGCTGCTGGTATTTCCGCAAGGCGGAAAACCGCTTCGACTGCCTCCGCAAGGGCGGCACGGAGTGCTTCGCCATGCAGGGCGACCACCGCTATCATTCCATCATGGGCGGCGCGAAGGTTCACGCCACGCCCTGCCAGCAGGAATGCCCGGCGGGCACCGATATCCCCGCCTATAACGCCGAGATCCGCAAGGGCAACTGGGACGGCGCGGCCCGCATCATCATGAAGGTCAACCCCATGCCCATGCTCACCGGACGCATCTGCGCCCACACCTGCCAGACCAAGTGCAACCAGTGCCAGTTTGGCGACAGCGTTTATATCAACGGCGTCGAGAGAACCCTCGGCGACTATATCCTTGATAACGCCGACCGCTTCTACACCGCTCCCGAGAAGGAGAACGGCAGAAGCGTCGCCATCGTCGGCGGCGGCCCGGCCGGTCTTTCCGCAGCGTATTATCTGCGTAAGGCGGGCAACAAGGTCACGGTATACGACGTTAAGGAGGAAGCCGGCGGCATGCTCATGTACGCCATCCCCGCTTACCGTCTGCCGAAGGACATCGTCCGCCGCTTCATAAAGGCTCTCGCCGGAATGGGCATCGAGTTCAAGACCGGCGTCCGCATCGGCAAGGACGTTATGCCCGAGGATCTCGAAAAGCAGTATGACAGCGTCTGCTACTCCACCGGTACCTGGAAGCGCCCCGTCGTCGGTCTCGCCGGCGAGGAGCTCACCACCTTCGGCCTCGACTTCCTTGTTGACGTCAAGAAGTGGATGGAAGGCAAAATAGGCTCCGAGGTCGTAGTTACCGGCGGCGGCAACGTCGCTATGGACGTTGCCATTACGGCAAAGCGCCTCGGCGCGAAGAAGGTCACCATGGCCTGCCTCGAAAGCCGCGAGATAATGCCCGCGAGCCCCGAGGAAATTGCCCGTGCTGAGGAAGAGGGCGTCATCATCATGCCGTCCTGGGGTCTTTCCAAGGTCGTAGAAGAAAACGGCAAGATCAAGGGCCTCGAAATCAAGCGCTGCGTTTCCGTCCGCGACGAAACGGGCCGCTTCAACCCCAAGTACGACGAAAACGAGAAGCAGGTCATCCCCGCCGAGAATATCCTCATGGCTGTCGGCCAGACGGTTGACCTTTCCTTCCTCGACGAGAAGTATAAGGTTCAGCTCAGCCCGCGCGGTCTTATCGACATCAACGACGATGCTATGACCTCCCGCAAGGGCATTTACGCCGCCGGTGACGCGGCGACCGGCCCGGGTACCGTTATCCGCGCCATCGCCAACGGTCACAAGGCAGCCCGCGGCATGAACAGATACCTCGGCGTCGACGAAGCCGTCTGCGAATGTGATTGCGGCACCAACTATCTCAAGTCCGACCCGCAGGGCATCCTCAACACCATCAAGATGAAGCTCCGCGAGGTTGACCTTTCCGACCGCGCTATCGATGTTGAAGACTCCTTCAGCGCGACTCAGGAGGAGGCCGCGAAGGAGGCCGGACGCTGCCTGACCTGCTCCTGCTACGCCGTCCATCCCTCCGATCTCGCCCCCGCGCTCACCGTCCTCAGAGCGCAGGTCGTTACTAACCGCCGCGTAATCGATATCGACGATTTCTTCACCGTAAAGACTCCGAGCAGCACCGTCCTCGAGGCCGGTGAGATTATCACCGAGATCAGAGTTCCGCAGCTCAAGCTCGGCGAGAAGAGCGCGTTTGTGAAGTTTGCCTTCCGTAAGTCTATCGACTTCCCGGTTGTCAACTGCGCCGTTCTTATCGGAACGGAGAAGCCGCGCATCTGCCTCAACGCCATCGCGCCGAAGCCCTATCGCGCCCTCAAGGCCGAGGAGCTTATCACCGGCAAGGAAATGAGCGAGAAGCTTGCTGAGGAAGCCGGAGAAGCCGCCGTTATCGGAGCGCAGCCCTTCGAGTCCACAAGCTACAAGGTTCAGCTCTCCAAGGTCATGGTAAAGCGCGCGCTCATCGCCGCCAGCCAGATGAAGTAAAATACCGCATTAAACACAACAGAACGGACGTATGGTTCTCATGCCATACGTCCGTTTTAGCGTGGCGACAAAGTCGCCGCGCTTCAAACGAGACCCGCTACGCTGGGCTCTCGTTTGAAGGCGAGAAGGGCCGAGCACATACCGCATTTAAGCGGCCATAATCGGCGCTTTTTGCCTCTCCTCGCTCGACGGGCGTTAGCCCGTCATCACTCGTCGAAGCAAAAATCTCTCGATTCTGTCTCGCTTAAAGGTGCTTGCAGTTTTGAAGGAGCTGATTTGTGCTCAGGCGAGGCAAAAGCCGCAGACAATGCCTGCGGCATTATCAAGGGTTTTAACGAAGGCTGAGGGCAAATCAGCCCTTCAAAACCGGCATGGGTTCGGCCCTTCTCGCCTTATACTCGCGCTAATCGCCTCGGCTCCGCTCTTCGGCTCCCGCCTCGTTGGTCGGCGCGAGGGGCAGGTGTTTTTGCCGAGGCAAAGCCCCGTCAAAAACAAAATACAAATTTTGTCTACAATCTGAAACGGACGTATTGCATAGCCATATGTCCGTTATTTTATAATAACATCCAATTATAATCAGAAAACCTATGCGGAAGGCTTTGCGCCATGCTTCGCCGGGATTCTATTCATCCTTCAAATATAAAATATATTGCCCCAGCCGCCGTCCTTGCGGAAGGTGGGGATGTGCGAGGGCTCAAAGGCCGCGTGGCAGGGCAGACGGAACATTTCGGCGGGGAAATGCCCGTCGCGCCCGGAGGCAATGTCGTCGCAGCAGGCGATCAGCTCCGCGAGGCCGCCAGCCGGAACTTCACCGTTAAAATGCGAGGCGAGCATACGGTCATAGCTTCCCGAACGCGCCTGAATACGCTCAAGCGAGGCGCGGTAAGTGAGAAGATCCGTCGAATCCTCGGGAAAGGTGAGCAGGACGCAGCGGTTCACCGTGTCGCCCGTAAAAATGAGCCTGCGCGCCGTGTCGATAAAGCAAACGCTGCCGCGCGTATGCCCCGGCGTGTGCAGGACTTCAAGCTCCGTGCCGCCGAGAGGGAAAGTGTCGCCGTCTTCAAAAAAGTGCAGCTTCGTGTCAAAAAGTCGCGGGAAATACTCCGGACCGAGTGCGGAATAGACCTTCGGTTTAATGTACTTCGGGTAGCCGCTGCGAAATTCGTCGTCCCGCAGCTTATCGAGAAGCCTCATGTCGCCCGCATGCGCCCAGGCCTCCTCAAACTGAACCATACCGCCGCTGTGATCCCTGTGTCCGTGTGTCAAAAAGAGGCGTACCGGCTTATCTGTGAGGGACGCGACGAGCTCGCGCAGCCCCGCGTAGCCGGAGGCGGCGTCGATAAGCGCCGCCGTTTCCTCGCCCTCGACGAGGTAGCAAAGCTCCCCGACGGGGCAGCGGATGCGCGTGACGCCCTCCGCGACGCGCTCGGTTCTGTAAAACTCGCGTTCCATAGTCTCAGCCGCGCTCATTCGGCAAGCGAGGGGTCAGCCGCAACCATGGCGTCGTCTATCGGGCGGTGCTTGCGGCGGGCGACGTCAAATATCGGGAGCAGCACGAGCGGAACGACGCAGCCCGCGCCCGCGACGATGAAGGAAAGCGTATAGTCGCCGGTCTCCGCGCCGCTGCGGCTTATCGCCGTGGAAAGCCATGTGAAAAGCGGCGAGGACACGCCGAGAAACATGAAAGCCATGCCGTAATTCGCGCCCGAATGCTTCGTGCCGAAGGCGTCCGTCGCCAGGGCGGGGAATATCCCGGCGGGGCCGGAATAGCCGCAGACTATGAGCATTACGGCGACGATATAGAGCCAGCCTCGCGCGGAGATCATAATGAGCGAGGCGGCAAGAGTCACCGCCGTGAGTATCCAGATAGTGCGCGCGCGGCCGATTTTGTCGGAAGCCGTCGCCGCCGCGAGACGGCTCAGCGCGCTCGCCACGCCCGTGAGCGAGACGGCAACCGTCGTCATATTTTCGCTCAGCCCGCGCAGGAGTCCCAATGTTTTGACGCGGGGAATTATCATCATGTAGGCCGCCGGCAAAAACAGCAGTGAAAGCCCGAGGCACCAGAATTCGAGCCGCCGCACCGCCTCGGAGGGGCGATACTGGCGCTGACGGAGCCGCGCGGCGGGCATGTTGAGCGTTTCAAGATAGCCCTTCGCGGGGTTTTTGATGAATATGCCCGCGACAATCACGACAATGGGGAAGGTGAAGGACAGCACGCGGAATGCGCCGGGAACGCCGAGTCTCTTGATAAAATACTCGATCAGCGGCCCGAGCACGACGGTGGCCAGGCCGAAGGCGCAGACGGAAATGCCCGTGGCGAAGCCGCGCCTGTGCGGGTACCATTTCTGGATGCAGTTGAGCGCGCCGGAATACGAAAAGCCGACGCCGAGCCCGGCGCAGACGCCGTAGCTGAGGTAAATTAGCCAGGGGATGCCGCTGCCGAGCAGGGACGTGAGCAATAGCCCCGCGCTGAGAAGGACAGCGCCCAAAATCGTGATAAAGCGCGGGCTCGTCCTGTCCTGTATCGCGCCGCCGATAAGCGTCCCGAGGACGTAGAAGAAGATTATCGCGGAGGATACCATCGTCACGGAGGAAACGTCCCAGCCGTAATGGTCGATGACCGGCTGCTGAAAGACGCTCCATAGGTAAACTATGCCGATGCAGAACATCGTCACAAGACATGCGGCGACGGAAACGCGCCTCGCCCTTGCGTAATTCATGGCTCAAGACTCCTTTGATATTGATTGATGACTGTGTTACAATAGAGGCAACAACAGAGAAAAGAGCACACCTATGAAATATTATTTTGCCCCCATGGAGGGGATAACAAACCATAGCTTTCGCCGCGTCCACAGCCGAAGCTTCGGCGGCGTCGCTAAATATTATACTCCTTTTATATCCCCTTCTGCAAGCGCTCCTTTTACCGAAAGGGAAATGAGCGAGCTCAGACCCGAAAATAACGAAGGCGTGCCGCTCGTTCCGCAGCTTCTTGTGAACTCGGCGGAGGCCTTTAACCGCGCCTCGCGCGAGCTTGCCGCGATGGGCTACGCGGAAATAAACCTCAACGCGGGCTGCCCGTCGAAAACCGTTACGGCAAAGGGCAAGGGCTGCGGCCTGCTCGCCCGCCCGGACAGCCTCCGCAGGCTGCTCGACGGCATTTTCGCCGCGCCGGAAGCGAAAATCTCCGTCAAGACGCGCCTCGGCATGAAAAACGCCGAGGAATTTGAAAAGCTGCTTGAAATCTACAACGATTACCCCATCTGCGAGCTGACTATCCACGCGAGGGTGCAGGAGGATTATTATAAGCGTCCCGCGTCGTTTGACGCTTTTGAGCGCTATTATACGCGCTGTGCCGCGCCCCTTTGCTATAACGGCGACCTGCTGACTCTCTCTGCCTGCCGCGATTTTTCGGTGCGGTTCCCGCTCGTTCCGGCGCTGATGCTCGGGCGCGGTCTTGTGGGGAACCCGGCGCTCGCGGAGGAATGCTGCGGCGGCGAAAAGCTCACGCGAAAGCGCCTGCGCGAGTTCCATGACGAGCTTTATGAAGCATACCGTGCCTCGCTCTGGAGCGATAACGCCGTCCTGTGCCACATGAAGGACCTCTGGACCTGCCTCGGAAACAGCTTCACCGGCTGCGAAAGCAGCTTCAAGCAGCTCAAAAAATCCGCAAGCCTTGCCGATTACCTTTCCTCGGCAAGAGAAATCCTCAGCTACGCAGAGATGACGATATAAAAAACCGCCTCCGCAGTCACGAAAAGACTGCGGAGGCATTTATTTTGCGTGAAAGCTCAGCCGAGCGCGAGGCGCGCGGCCTCCTTCGCGTGGATTATCGTCGTGTCGTAAACGGGGAGAACGCTGTCCTTTTCGCTTATGAGCATTCCTATTTCCGTGCAGCCCAGTATCACGCCCTCAGCGCCGCGCTCCTTCATATAGGCGATGATGCGCTGATATTCGCGGCGCGAGGCGTCGAGCACCTTCCCGAGACAAAGCTCATCGAATATAACGCCGTCCACAAGCCCGATGTCCTTTTCGTCCGGTATCATCACCTCAAGCCCGGCCTCTTCGAGGCGGTGCGCGATGAAGTCCTGCGTCATGGTGAACCTCGTGCCGAGCAGCGCGACCTTCGCTATGCCGTCGCGCTTAATGCAGGCTGCCGTCGCGTCCGCGATATGCAGGATGGGGACGCCAATTTTCGTTTCGATTTGCGGGACGAGCTTGTGCATGGTGTTCGTTGCGATAACGATGAAGTCCGCGCCCGCCTTTTCGAGCCTCACGGCGGCGTCTGCGAGGATGGCGGCGTTAGCGTCCCAGTCGCCGGAGCTCATGTTCGCCTCGAGCTCGGCAAAGTCCACGTTATACATCATTATTTTCGCGCTGTGGAAGCCGCCGAGTTTCGCCGCGGCCTCCTTGTTGAGTATTTCATAATAGCTTATCGTGCTTTCCCAGCTCATGCCGCCGATAAGTCCGATGGTTTTCATTTTTCTTTGCTCCTTTGGGTAAAACATAATACGGTAATTATAGCCTTTTCGGGCCGATTTAGCAATACGCAATGAAGATTATTGCCGACAAGCAGCAATGGCAGCCCCTTATGGAGCTGCCATTGCTATTGCGCTTGAAATATAAAATCAGAACATTTCCGCGCTCATTTTGTCGATTTCGCGGCTCAGCGCCTCGTAAACTCCGGGGAAGGTACTCATGGGGAGACCCTGCGAGGCATTGGGGATGAAGTAGAGCTTGCCGCATTCGGTGCAGGCGCGGCGAACCTGCTTTTCCACGACGTCCTCCGTCCAGCCCTCATAGTCGACGGTAGCGGAGTCGATGCCGCCCATGAAGCTGATGCGCCCGCCGTACTGCTTGATGAGCGCGGGTACATCGTTCGTCGTCATAACACCCTGCCAGATGTCTATGCCGATATCGATCATGTCCTCGACGAGCGTAGCGGCGTAGGAGTCGGAGTGATGGACGATAAGCTCGACACCGTGGGCCTTATAGTAGCCGTAAATCTTCTCGTAGGCGGGCTTTATGAACTCGCGCCACATATCGGGGGCCATAAAGGTGGAAACCTGGCTGCCCCAGTCGTCATGATGGAAGAGAGCGTCGGGCTTGATGTATTTGCAAAGCTCGGCTGCGTAATCCAGCTCGAACTGGGTTATCATGTCGATAATCTCGTGCATTTCATCGGGGTATTCGTAAAAATCTATGAGGCAGTTCTGGATCTCAAGCAGATAGTGGCACTGCTCGAAGACGCCGGGGGCGAAGAAGGGCGTTACGAACTGCTCCTTGCGATCGACCGCCTCCGCCATTGCGATGAAGGGTTCCCATTCCGCCGCGTCGTATACCACCTGCGGGACCTTTACATAGTCGCGCCAATGCTCGATGTCCTTTATGACGATTTTGTCCGGCGTGTGGACGGGGAAAGCGCCGGGTGTGCCGACGGGCCAGGACTTGGTGACGCCCCAGGCGTTTACGACGTTCTGTTCGCCGAGCTTGGGGTTCGGGTTGCGGTTTCCGAAGGGCGAGCCCATGATAATGGCGAAGGGCTCATACTGGTTCACGAAGCGGTCCGGGTTCCCGCCGCGTATGGTTTCCAACAGATTCTGACGTTTTGTTAGCATGCGTTATTTTCCTCTCTAAAAATGGTTTATGCAAAAATCCTCGCGGCCTGCCCCAGCCGTGGCAGACCGCGAAGAATATTTGTTTAGGCAGAACGCGGAATTATTCGGCGCGGGCGTCGATTTCCTTCTGATACTGCTGAACCTTATCCTTTGTGATGCGGAAGCCGAAAATGAGAAGAAGCGTGCCGACGGCGCAGAATATTGCGGGAACGAGCGCGAAGGGGATGGTGAGCGCCTGACGGACGCTGTCGCCCAGGGCTTCGCCTGCTTCAAGCGCGGGCTTAACTACGCTGTCGTAGGAGATGCTGGTGAGAACGGCGCCGATGATAACGCCGCGCAGGAAGATGGCTATCTTGAGGGGCACGTTCTGAAGACCCATGATCCAGCCGGAGGCGTCCTTTCCGTCCTTCCATGTGGAGTAGGTGACGGCATCGGCATAAAGCGCGGGCGCGGAGGCGAGCGCGATGCCGTAGAAGAAGAACGCGAGGGTGATGAACACGATAACGAGCGCGGCCGTGTTGTAGCAAAGGTAAACCAGGAAGAGGAACACGGCCATGCCTATGTAGGAGATTATCATTGTGATTCTGGAGGAGAGCTTCTTTGCGAGGTAGCGCATGACGAAGGCTCCGATCATGGCGCCGAGGGCTGTGGTGAGAACGTAGATCGCCTGAAGGTCGCTTCTGCCGCTCAGCGCGTCAACGAAGTAGTAAACGGCGGCTGCCTTAACGACGAAGTTAACGCTCCACTTCGCGAGGTCAGCGAGGATGAGGCAGATGAGGTGGGGGTTCTTGCCGAGAGCCTTGAGCATCTCCCTGAACTTCATCTTGTTCTTTTTGGTGAGCTTAACCGTCTGCTCGGTTTCGATGTCCTCGTAACCGTCAGTCATCTTAAAATGGGCAAAATAGGTGAGAACCATCACTATGCCGAGGACGAAGGCAACGGCGGCGTACTGGTTCTTTTCGCCGATTATTCCGGCGAGAACGGTCGCGAAGGGCAGACCGAGATATGAGAAGGCCAGAGAGCCGATATTATTCCATGTGGCGCGTGAGGAGGCGAGAGTCGCCTTGTCCTCCGGCGTTTTGCCGACGACGGCGACGAGCGCGGAGTTTGCGACGTAGCCGAGGTTCCAGATAAAATGGGATATTACGGCGGCTGCGACGATGATTATTGCCGAAAGCGTTACATTTTCACTGAACCTGATGAACTGGCACGCAAAAATAAACGGTACTATCCAGGGCGTGAGAACGAGCCAGGAGCGGTAACGACCCCACTTCTTAGCTTTGCTGCCGTTGATGATGGCGCCGTAGATCCAGGAAAGGGCCGCGTCGATGATCGAGAAGACTGAGTTGATGAGGGCGGCAACAGGGGCAGTGAAATTAGCCACCGTCGTAAGGAAGCGCATAAAGTAGAAGGTCTCGACATTACTCATCAGGACGAAGCCGGCGTCACCAACGCCGAAAAGATACTGCAGGGCAAACGAGAGTTTCTTTCTTGCGGGGATTTTTTCTTCCATAAATAGTTCCTCCTCTTTCTTAGTCTTTGTAAATACTGAATACCGGTATCTACTTTCGGGGGAATAAATATGTGCTTTCGCGGTCCGCCGCATTCCCTCACACGGCGAAAATACCGTGAACAAAAAGCGAGGGCTTTCTTTATTTGAAACATTTCCGTCATCGTAAAAAGCAGAAAATTACGATACTGCGCGAATGTAACAATTAAATACCTAAATCCTTTAAGCTTTTTGTGCATATATTATAATACAAATGCAGGGAACGTGTCAATCAATTTGGGAAAGAAAGATGTATTACTTTTACGGAAACATTAAATAATAAAGAAGAATTTCGGAAGGCTGTTGGGCTTTGGGACTGCCGGAGTTGGGAAACACGTATTCAGACATATCTATTTAATATGTATATAATGTTTTGGAATAATTTCGTCTTTTTGCGCTTGCTGTTACCGACTTGTTCCAATGCATCTGTTGTAATATGGATGTTGAAACGTGAACAGACACCAAAAGCGAATAAAAATTATAAGGCAACACCGCATAATTCCCGGCACATATCTTACTTGCAGAATATTCCGTCATATCGTCCAAAAATACTCGGCAATACACAAAGTATTACCTGCGTTTTTTGAACAATCTGACGAAAATCCTGACGGCGCAATCTATGCGCCGGAATTATGCGGCGTTGCCTTAGGAGGAACTGAGTGATGGGTTATATCGCATCGAGGGATGTTTTTGCCGAACTCATTGCAGCCGTCCGGGATAAGTACAGGATCATCGCGCCGCCGCGTGAAAAATTCCACCCTGCTGCGCAGCAGGGTGGAATTTCCACTCAAAACTATTTCGTTTTTTCACTGTCTACTTGACAGGGGGCGCTTCATTGGATTGCTCATCGGCCGGTTTATACTAATATCTAATAATTGGCGTTGGCTTTTCGGTTTTATTATGGCGTGTCCGCGCCGGGATAATAGCTGCAGCCGGATTTCCTTGCCTGCGGGATCTGGTCTCTGCGCGCTATTCGGTAGGTCCTGCCGTCCTTTATAAACAGCGCTCCGGTTTGCTTGAAGGTGAACGGTACGCGGTATTGAACGCATTCCCGCCGTATTTCCTGAATCCACGCAAAATCGCAGGGGCGGACCTTATTGCCGGATTCACCGCCGCAGGTAACGTGCTCTATGAGCCCGGTGGATAGATATTTTTCCATGTTTATCGCTTCGAGCATGGGCTCGGAGATTACCTCGCGGTGTTTTATCGGAAGCCTTAGAAGAATCGGCAGGCGATAGTCCGTCCTGTCCTGGTTTTCACAGGTGGAACATATTGTCACATGCTCCCAGCCGTCGCCCCAGTCGGGAGGCAGGCACAGCTCGAAGCGGTCAATGCGTTTCGTGATGATGTGGAAGCGAAGGTCCCGTCTTTGTCGTATCATGTCCCAGCAGTCCTGCCGCCAGGGGTCGGCGGCATCGAGGAAAAAATCCGAGGTCATGCAGGCAAAGACTACCCCGTCCTCCGCCCTGAGCTTGTATTCGCCCTGCCTGTTCTTCATTAAGGGCAGGGCGTAGTCGCGCGTTTTTGCCACGACCGACGCATCCTTGCCGATGCTCTCGTCCCGCCGGTAGACATAGCAGTTGGCGCATCCGGGGCTTATTTTGCGGCAGCCGTGCCACGGGTTCCAGATGGGCATCCGACATCGCTCCTTCCGGCTTCGCCTCAGCCGGTAACGGTGATTAAGTCCACCGCGCCCGCCATGCCCTGCGAGCCGATGATCTGGGGCTTGCCGGGGATGAGTTCCATCTTATAGTATCCGTGAACGTGGCCGCAGATAAGAGCCTTAACGGCGTCGCTCTCCATGCAGAGCCGCACGAAGCCCCTGGCACACTCGTCCTCAGCCTCGCTGTCAATATAGAAATAATCGTCCATGTGGGTCATCTTCTCTTTGCAAAGGGCCTTGCAGTTGGGCGTGGAAAGAGGGATGTGGCAGAGAATAATGAGCGGGACGCCCTCGTCGCAGAGACTGCGGAGCGTGCTCAGATCCTCCGGGGAAACGGTCTTGCGGCTGTCATCCACAGCGGCGATGCGAAAGCCCTCGAAGTCCAAAACCTTGACGCCGGGGCTCCAAAGCGTGCCGAAGCTCTGATCCTCATGGTTGCCGGGGACTATCATGTATTTTCCCGTGTAGGCGCCGAGTTTTTTCGTCAGATAGCGTTCACCCGTCGGGTGAGAATATTCCAGATTATCGCCGGAAAGAAGCAGCGCCTCCGGCTTCAATTCCTCTGCGAGGGCAAGCTGCTTTTCAAACGCGTCCTTAGTGGGAATCTGCTGGGCTTCGCCGTAAACCTCGCCGTTAGCCTCGGCAAAACGCCCCTTGAAGGTTTTCCACATTTCATCCTGCTTTTCGGCGGTTGCGCGTTCTTCGTCCGTGGATTCTTCATCCGAGACGTTTACGTGTGTGTCTGTGATGTGCATGAATTTGTGCTCACCCCGCACTCCGGGGATGGTGATCGTGTTCTGCCTGAACCAGAAAAAGGGATCGTCTTTAATCATGTGCCTTCACCTTCCGAATATGTATTCTTGCTTCGCTGCGTTTTCGCAGAAGCGCCGGAACGCCGTTCCAGCCAAATCGCTTGGCTCAAACGCCTCTTGCCATAATATGTTTCTTCTATTTTACATATCATCGTCGTTTTTTGCAAGTGCTGCGTGTATTAACACAAAAAACGCTTTCACAGCAGGGTAGCTTCGGCCTTTTGATGGCGAGCGCAAAATTCTCAAAATCGGCGCAAATTGCCTCGAAATTACAAAATCTGCATTTCCTTATTGACAAAGATAAGACAATCTGATATTCTCATAACAGACGCCAAGTTTGGCGTCGTTTGATTGAAAGGAAAACCTGGCCTGCCAGTGCAATAATTTGTTAAGGCAACACTGTGTTGCTATTAAAAAACTTAATAATGAATTTGCCGTGCCTTGTTGTAAAGGCCCCGCACGGGGTCAGACGGGCGCGTATATGGAACTAAGGTGAGCCGCATGGACTATGTGCCGCGCGGCGATGCCTGGCGTAACCGGCGCTGTGAGCGTGAGGAACTTCCGAAGCATCGGACTAATCCGATGTGAGCCGAAAGGCTTCCATTTTGGACGGTTTTGGATCGTCCCTGAGAAGGTAGGAAAGCTTCCGCAGGAGGCAGGATTTGCCTCCCTAACGCGAGTCAGAAGACTTGCATTTTCATTGAATGGTATGAAGCCGTAAGCTTTGTGCCTACTGTGCATACAAATACGGGTATGCCAGCTTTTCACGCACGAAGAAGAGTTGGTATACCCGTTTTTTGTTGTTCAAATACTTAACATCACCCAAAAGGGGTACCCCTTTTATGTTTTGCCGAGCAAAACATAATGCGCCTTGCGCGCACAAACCGTAACCACCCACGGGGCTTCCCCCGTGCTTATGATGATACGCATCGAAAACTGAATACCCGCAGCGGGAAAAGATACGCCGCCCGGGGAAGTGCGCCACGATCCGCCTCTGCTCAAAAAGCAGAACGCAGGGAGCGCGCCAAGGGCGAAGAAAACGCGGTTCAAACCGGAAGGAACCGCAGGAACGGATACCGCGGGCGGCATTTTTGGCATACACTTTATTTCAGCAAATTATTTCTTGCTCCATAACGGAGCGTGTTACTCACTGCTGTTTACCGCGCAGAAGGCTGCGGTAAATATATAAACTGCCATCAAATATGTTTTGCAGACAGAGAGAAATGAAAACCTTTGCGCTTTCTGGCGCAGCACATTCATCTTTTCGCATTCCCGGGAAAGAATGAATGACCAAAGGCATGGGAAAATATAACAAAAAGGAATGTTAAGAAAATGACAACTACGAAACGTAGTATTTCGCTGATAGTGATATTAGCTCTTCTTATTTCTGTCCTTTCCGTTAGCGCTCTTGCGGATGATCCATCCTATGCGCTCAGCGGATTCGGCAGCGACGTAGGAAGCATAAAAGTAAGCGGTGCTAATGTACAGGAAGTCAGCCTTTCCACCGCTGCCAGCAACAACGGCAACGCTTCTAACGTAACCTATACCTATACCATCACCCTTTCAGGCAATACGGCGAGCAACGCGGACGTAATCGTCGACTTCACGAAGGCGGACGGCTCTCACTGCACGATCACCAGAGTTCCCCGCATTTCCGCGCAGCCCATTCCGACGATTCCCGCCGCTCTCCAGAACCAGTCGCTCACCTATATAGCGAGCCTTACGAGCGGTGTAGGCTCTACGACCGCTTACGTATATCCTGACCTTCAGGGCCAGTATGGCGGCAACTTCACGCGCTTTGACAGCTATGTTTTCAACTTCAGCACCGGCGCGCTGACTAACCCCGTTACCGTTGATGGTCTGACGCTCCGCATCGGTGACCCCGATTATCCGGCTACCGATCCCGAGTGCTATATGAGCTTTGAGGGCGTAAACGGTTCTTACAACGTAACCTACAACGGACAGCAGACGAACTATTATCCCTCTTCTCTCTCCCTGTACGCTACTTACGGCGCTTCCTCCATCACCGCCATCAACGTGACCGGCGGCGTAACGGTTCAGCCCACTTATATCGATGGCAACGGCGAGATGCAGCCGACGAGCAACGTGGCGAGCGGCTACTATATGCTCACCATTAACGCCACCGGCACCGCTACCTTCGTTCGCGGCAATAGCCAGAGCGTTACGCTGAACTTCACCGTTCCCACCCAGAGCGGCGGCATCGACACCGAGGTTTATGCCTACGTTCCCGCTCCCGGCCAGTTCCCCAATGAGGGCGCAGGCACCGGCGGCTGGGGCGACGCTTTCGTTTCCGGCAGCACCGGCGTTAAGCACATGGTTGGCAACGTAGTTTCCACCGGCGTTTCCCTCGGCTATTTCGGCGGCTATGTCGTCTTTGATATGGGTGAGGATATAAGCAATTCCGCCATTCATCCTTACGGCGTTGACTTTGTCGTTTACGGCAATGCCTTCGCCGGTAATTCAGAACCCGGTTGCGTTCAGGTTGCGCCTGACGCAGACCACGATGGAGAACCCGATGAATGGTTTGATATAGCCGGAAGCCTCCACTATGATGACGCAACCATCTGGAACGCCGAATACACTTACACGAACCCCACTCCTGCGGACGACGAGACTGAAGAATATCCCACCTCTGGAACAATCAACACAAGCGGCGTAGATTACACTTACACTCATGTAGCTCGTCCTGATGCGGAAGAAGATGATGGTGAAGGAACTGTTACATACAACACGTTCCATCAACATTCATGGTTCCCGCTCTTTGCGAACTACTTTGTTGGCCGCGGTGAATTTAATGCGCTTGACAAGACCGACATACTCGACTTTGTAGACTATGCGCGTGATACAGAGGACGGTTCCACCCTTATTCTTAAAGGCGTAATGCTCGGCTCCGCGCAGAGCACACAGACCGGATACTACACTTTCGGCTATGCCGACGTTCATCCCAACGGCTCCGCTAACGGCGTTGCCGCGAACCCCTATGCAGCCAGCCAGAACACCACGGGCGGCGACGGCATCGATATTTCCTGGGCTGTTGACGCTGATGGCGAGCCTGTTGAGCTTTCCAGCATCCGCTTCGTCCGCGTTTATACGGGCGCTGCCAAGATGAACGGCATCTTCGGTGAGATCTCCACCGAGGTCTGCGGCGTTATCAAGGCTACCGGCACCGGCGACGGCGCATCCAACGATACGCTTACCGTTAAGGAAAACGGTACTGCTCTCACCGGCATAAGCAACCTTGGCACGAAGACTATTAGCGCTGCTGACGGCACTACCAGGACTTATGCCATCACCAGCGGCGCTGGTCATGTGTTCGTAAACGGATCTCCTGTTGAGTGCTCTGCTACGAATCCTTATACCTTCGATATCACCTTTACGGATGGAGCTACGCAGTATTGCCAGATTATTACTCAGTCCGGCAACAGGTCTCCTCTCGTAACGCTGCTTAAGTTTGAGGCAGAATAATATCCGCTTAAACAGCAGATAATTCATTTCTCTCTTAAAAAAGCAAAAACATATTAACGGCGGTAAAAACTGAATGCGGCGCAGTCTCGATCCGGATTTTCACCGGGCCGGGGCTGCGCCCGTTCTTTTTTCTTTTCCGGGCTGTTCATTTGCGGCCCGCATATTATTAGTGAATGAGGGAGAAAAAATGACCGCGTTTTTACGAAGAAGGGCGATACCGCTCCTGCTCCTCCTTGCGATGCTGTTAACTTTATTACCCGACGCTGCGGCGGCGACGGATTATCCTGTTTCGCCGGAAGAACAGCATACCGAATATTCGGAGCAGGGGAAAGATTATTCCTTTACCATGGATTATAAAGGCTCAGTTTTGCAACCCCGGAAGCTTGATGGAAGCTGTGTGGTGAATTTTAAAACTGGAAGTGGTAATGCACTGGTTAACTACGATTATACCTATTCCTACCCGGTTTATGTTTTTAAGTATGATACAAATGATATAGATACGATAACTCTAAATTACGAACCTGAGATGGTAACTAATTCCACTAATAAGCCATACTTTTTGAAAAGCGATGAATACCCTTATGAAAACCCCAGTAATAAGAGCTATCCTGTTTGCGTGGACGAATATATAGAAAAGAATTCAAGTTCAGAGCCTGGTTTTGTGTTTTATAATAAAAGGATCAACGATAATAATGCGTTTGCATACGCAGACGCTTATAATCCTGATACCAAGAAATGGACTATTAAACTAACCAATGAAACAATTACTGATAAAGAATCCCTCTTTTTGAGCAGGGATGAATGCGTAAGCATTATTGGAGAAGAGAATTATTCAGGCAATTCATCCTATATTTGCCTGATTTTATATAAAAAGAACCATGAAATAAAAATAAGAAAGCTCGCTCAAAATAAAACAACTGTTACTGGTACTTTCATTAAGAAAGTTTTTGAATTTAGCAGCTCAAACAAAAAACATACTTATGGCCTTGCGACTATACTTATAGAATTACCCAATGAGACGCAGGCAGATAAAACCGCGCTTAAAGCGGCTGTAGAGCGCGCGGAGCGTATAGCCTCCGCGACCGACCTTACCAAAAACATGCCCTATGAAGCGGCTATGGAGTACGCCCGCGAGCATAATCTTATAGCCACCGATACAGATTTAGCTACAGATACAGATTTATATTATTCTGAAAACGACCGCTTTTACGGAGACGAAAACGATATAGCCTTAACGACGAATAACGGGCCTGCCTTTTATGAGGATATGCTCAATAAGCTTGCCAGCGCAAGAAGCGCTCTTTACGCCGAGGGCGGCCAGCAAGCGGATATCGATAATTATGTCTCGGCGCTTAACGCCGCGATAGATAAGCTTATTCCGCGCTCCCGCGTGAACGCGACGGAGCTTTATAGATGCGCTTACGGCGAGGCGAGATGGCTTGCTAACGGAACAAGCTTTAACGAAGTTTACGAAGGGCAGAAAACGCCGAAGCCCGGAGACTTTAATTATACGGACTTCTATGATAATGTCGTGAAGGAATCAAATACCAGCGCCAAGAGCTTTGCGGCTTTTGACGCGGCGCAGAAGGCCGTTCGTGCCGAGCTCGCCCTCCTTTTCGACGAAAACGGAAAGCCGACAGCTTATAACAGCTATGATAAGCAGGCGGAGGTAGATAAGCTTGTTGCCGATTTTAACGCGGCGTACAATAGCCTTGACAGGCTTCTGAAAGGTACGGGTCTTTTATCCTTTGCCTATGCTTATGATAATATAGATATCCTCAATATGTTCATTGAGGCGTCCGGCATTAAGGAAGCCGACTATACCCCGGAAAGCTGGGCGAATTTTACGGCGGCAAGAAAGGCTGCGCTTAAATTCGTCGCCGAAAACGAGCGCGTAAGCGAAGAATCCAAGCTCGGAGTAAACCAGGTAGAGGATTATATAAACAAGAGCAAGGCTCTGCAGAAGGCTTATTATCAGGAGCTTACCTCGAGCAAGGCTACCGTAAACGCAAGAATTTACATAACGGATAACTGCCCGGTGGACTATGATTTCGACAGCGTCCACCAGAGCGATTTGTGCGGAATTTACGATGTTTCGCTTCCGGCGGAGAATACGCTTGAGGACTGGATAAAGACTGTTTATCCCGCATGGGAGAATAACACAAGCTTTTCCGTCCTGCACCACGAAATCACCTACGATAATAAATATCAGCATATTCTTGTATATGTAAACGGCCTCTTTTATTATGACGTATCGGAAAACTGCGCTGCGCGTTACGCGATCAACGATACCCTTCTGAGCGAATTTAACAAGATACGTATAAAGGACGGCGACGAGATAGTTATAGCTATTGTCGACTATCCCGTAAATCCGAACTCCTCCGGCGCGGGAACGACGGATAAGTCGTATGATGAAGTCTGCCAGGATATAGCCTATATCGAAATGACGAAGGACGGCAAGGCAGTCTCTGAATTCACAGCTGAGGCGGGGGAGGAATTCGAGCTGAATATAGTAAGCTACGCCGCCTCTCCCTTTGTTTACAGCGGAAAGAAAACGGCACTCAAGAACGCGAAGCTTTATATAAGCGATAGCTGCGCCACGCGCGAGGAAGCCATGAAGGCAAAGCTCGTCCGCGAGGCGGACTTTACGAGCGGCGATAACGGAAGCTATGAGCTTCGGCTTTACAGCGGCGAGAACGGCGCCGGCTGGTATCTGCTCGGCGCGGCGTCCGCTTCGGAAAACGGCAGCCTTGCCAACGGACGCACGGTTTTAATCCATATAGAGGACCCGGATGATCTCGACCCCATCCGCGAAAGCTTTATAGCAAAGCTCGACGCGGTATATACCGCTTATGAAGACCTGTTCTATACCGAGGAGCAGCTTGCCGATATTAAGGGCTGGCATGAAGCCTGCTGCGCCGCGATAGACGCGGCGGGCACCAGCGGCACCATGGAAAAGGCGTATCTTGAAACAAGCAAAAAGATAAGCGCTGTTCAGGATAAGAATAACGCCGACTTTGAAAACGCGCTTTACAATGTCCGCGAGCTTTTGTCCTATCTTCCCTCGTTTGAGGACGCCAAGGCGGGCAAATTCTATGCCAGCGACGCGGAGCTGCTGGACTGGCTCTTCGACGAGACTAAGGGCGTATACGCCCGCATGACCGAGTATCAGAAGAGAAGCATACTCAGCAACGAAAAGGCCGTTATAGACCTCTGCGAAGAGGCTTATAAGGCATATAAGGCGGGTGAGCTCGAGCTTGGCGAAAGACCGGCCTATAAGGTGAAATATGAAGTTCGCGACGCCGACACGAAGGAACTGTTAACGATAGGAAATCCCAACGAAGTTCCGGGTACGGTTCCGTCCGTGTTAAAGCAGATAGTTACCAATAAAAACAAAACGGTCTCAATGTCCGACGACGGAAAGATAATAATTTTCGGTGCGGCGGAATATGGAAAAGTAAGAATCCCTGGTGATGAAGGATATCATATCAGTACTCTGGAAGAAGACGGCCGCGTAAAGCACCTTGATATAAACGAAGTTGAGGTTCCCGCCGGAATAAACGAGATAGAGTATCGGGCAGGCTTCTTCTCCATGACGCTAAAGCCTGGTTTGCAAGGTTATCCTTATCCTCCGGAGCCGGGCTATGAGATAAGCTATGTCGAGACCGACGCGGACGAACATTATGTAGAGTCTATGACAACATATGTTAACGATAAAATCAACGCCTGCATCACGGGTACGCTCAGACTTAAATCTCCGCGCAGCGACGTTTTGTTCACGCTTTATGTAAAGGCGGTGAACGAGGAAGTAAGACCCGTGCTCAATGCGCTTGACGCGGCGTACAAGGGCTATAAGCGCACGGATTACACGCAGGAAAACTGGGCTGTGCTCTATGCCGCTTATGTAAACGGACGCTCCGCGATAATTGCCGCTGCGGACGACGCGGCGCGCACTGCGGCGCTGAATACGGCGACGGGCGCGATGGCCGCCGTTGCCAAGAAGCAGCAGAGCTCCGGCACCGTAGATAACTGGGATTCTGAGGACAAGGGCTTTGACAGCGGCAAACAGGTTGGTTATGTTTACGTCTCCGTTGAGAACACGACCTTCCCGGGCGGCGACTTTACGGATAAGTTCATCGAGCGCGAGAGATACGCCATCGGCGAAAACGATTCCATGATGACCGTCGTCCTCCGCGCGCTCCATGACGCGGGCTACAAGTGGTACGGCACCGGCGGCTTCAACGGAAACGGCCTCGGTGACCCGTATGTGGACGATTACAGCATCACCTATCTTGCCGGTATCACGAAGGGCGAAAAGGACAGCGACGATTATAAGGAACTGGCCGAGTTCTCCGGCGACCCCGGTTCCGGCTGGATGGCGACGCTGAACGATTTCTTCATAAACGAAAGCCTCGCCGAGTTTAACGTGAAAAACGGCAAGCTCGAGGACGGCGACGTTATCAACGTCCTCTACACGCAGAACCTCGGCGAGGACCTCGGCGGCACATGGGGCAACGCGAACACCACGCTCCGCGAGCTCGAGCTCAGCACAGGCGAGCTTAGCCCTGCCTTTACGCCCGGCGAAGCGGGCAAGACCCATGAGTTTGCGCTCTTTATCCCCGGCAGCAGCGCGAGCCTCAAGGTCACGCCTCATGCGTACAACAGAAACTACCTCGTGAGAACCTTCCTCAACGAGAAGGTGAAGGCCGACGTTACCGGCAACAGCTACTATAAGCGCAGCGAGACCATCCCCGTCAAGCTTGGCGACGTCGTTTATATCGGCTGCGGCGAAATCGCGTGGCCGAGCATGAACAATTACGGCGCCGAGAAGATTTCCTACATCGGCACCTGGTATGAGCTGCACGTTGTTAACCGCGCCAGCGGCGCAGATTATGTGCGCGATATTGTCTCGCGCATCCCCGCCGCGAGCAAGTTCAGATACTCCAATTACACGGAGTACCGCGAGATCATCGACTACGCGAAGTATATTAACGAGCAGATTAACGACAGCATCGATTTGTCCGCGACGGCGTGGCAGTCTGCGAAGGACAGATATGATTATTTCGACGCGATCCAGCAGGTGAAGGATATGCTTGCCGCTATCCCCGCCGTCGCCGCGCTCAGGACGGCGGATAAGGACAAGGTTCAGGCCGTCCGTGACGCCTATGACGCGCTGGACGAGTACCAGCAGGGCTTTATCACCGTCAGAGACGTTATTAAGTATAACGAGGCGGTTGACTGGCTCGAAAAGCAGGGTATTTCCACCGGCGGACACATCGAGGGCAGCACGGCTGAACCCGAGGAGAAGAAGGAAGAGGAGCAGCCCGCAGTTACCGAGACCTTGACGGTTGAGGCCAAGACCGACGCTAACGGCGTTGCAACGGCGACGGTTGAGGCGAAGGCCGTGACAGAGGTCATTAAGAACGCGGCTGAGAAGAAGGCTGATTCCATCGTCATTAAGCCGGAAGTTACCGGCGACGCGAAGGAAGTCAAGGTCGAGCTGCCGAAGGCGTCTGTGAGCGAGATAGCCAAGTCCTCCGTCGCGCTCGTCGTTGAGACCGACAAGGGTTCCGTTGAGGTCCCGAACGAGGTTTTGAAGGAAATTGCCGAGCAGGCAGGCGGCGCGAATGTCGAAATTTCCGTCGCGGATAAGTCCGTCGAGGACGCGGGTGTCAAGGAAGCTATCGCCGAAAAGATTGGCGACGACGTTAAGACCGACAACGCCGCAGTCGCGGAAATTACCGTCACCTCCGGCGACAAGAAGATAACCACGTTCAGCGGCAAGATGATTAACGCGAGCGTTTCCGTCGACGGCAAGAAGGGCTTTGCCGAGGGCAAGAAGTACCTGACCCTCGTCATCAGCGAAAATGGCAAGCGCGAGCTTCTCGCCGGTAAGTGCTCCAAGGGCGCGGACGGCAAGCTGAATGTCGGCGTAAAGGTCGGCCACCTCAGCACCTTCGTCGTGCTCGATAAGGAGCTCAAGAGCTTCGCCGACGCCGAGGCGCACTGGTCGGCTGACGCGGTCGACTTCGCCGTAGCAAACGGCCTCATGAACGGCGTTTCGGATAAGGCTTTTGCCCCGAATTCGACGCTCAACCGCGCAATGCTCGTCACGATACTTTACCGCCTCGCCGGTTCTCCCGTTGCCATGGCAATGGATAAGTTCACCGACGTTGCGGCGGGTCAGTGGTACACTGACGCAGTCGCGTGGGCGGCGGCAAACGGCATCGTAACCGGCAAGACCGAGACGACGTTCGCGCCGATGGACAACATCACACGCGAGCAGTTCGCCACGATGCTCATGCGCTACTGCAAGTTCGCCGGGCTTGACACCGCGAAAAACGCCGATCTCGGTGCGTTCACCGACGCTTCGAGCATCAGCAGCTACGCCAAGGACGCCCTCGCCTGGGCAAATGCCTCCGGCATAATCACCGGACGCACGGCGACGACAATCGCCCCCACCGGCAGCGCAACAAGAGGCGAAGCGGCAACCATGCTCATGCGCTTCATGCAGATGTAAAAACCCAAAACACGGCATCGTATTTTATGTGAAAAAACGGTCACAGCGGTGCAGAATACCGCTGTGACCGTCCACAGTTTCGGAGGCTAAAAAGTGAAGAGACACAAGACAAGGGAAGGATACTGGAACGCTCGAGGCCGCCAGGAGCTGGTGAACATCGTGAGGCGTCAGACAATAGCGGAGCTGGAGGGGAAGGGCATTGTGCCGGACTCAAGCAGCGCCGTATACAAGAAAACCTTTGACCGCTTCGCGGGGCGTTATCTGCGAGAACAGGGCGTGCAGGCAAAGCAGCGCAGGAAGCTCAGCAACGAATGGATAGAAGCGCACAAGGACGATACGGATGAGCAGCTTCTGGCTTATCTCCGCTCTCAGGCGACGGACCCGGAAAAGGTCAGGAAGCCGGGCCGGGTAATCGGAGGCTACTTCATAAACCACCGCTTCGGAAGCTGGAAAAATACGCTCGAAAGGGCAGGACTTCTTGAATTCGTGGAGAAAGCGCAAAAACGGACGCAGGAGTAAGCCCCGGCGTGTTCGCCCCTTAGCGGCGCTGTTTCAGCGAGAAAAATATACTTATTCCATCCTTTTAAAAACCACCCTTGAGGGCTGCCAGAGCGCGGCCCTCAAGGGTGGTTTGCTGTATTTGCCTTCGGCTCCGTCGGCAAAGCCCAAACTGAAGAAATAATTGAAAATCCTGCGCTTAATCATAAGCGGTTTGATTTAGTCAAATGAGAAGCTATTTGAGTTTTTATTGATACTCCGTTCCGCCTATAGTCATGCAATGCTATATCGTCCGCAAAATCCGATAGAAATGTCAAGAAATGTGCAGTCGGGAAACGCCCAAAATCTGAAAAGCTCGGTAGAGCAGCGCACGGATTCCTATGTTCCGCTACGCTCCACTTCGGAAAAATGCGGCGGCACCCCCTACTGTCAATAGTTTTTCGCAAATTCAGTATTATACTTAACCTCCTTAACCACAACACACCGGTAAAGTCCCTTGCGTGTCAAGGGTGCTTGCACGGAGCCTGCCCTTGACGCGCAAGGGCGTACCGGTACCATCAGGCAGGTGGTAAGTGACATGACAATCAACCTGACAGTTTAAGTTTACCCGGCTATGTCATTCTCCTCTTCGGAGATGATCATCGATTTAAGGAATTCAGGGTTTCCTCGACGCTGTTTCTTACAAGGTCCTTTAATTCGGTGTGGATTAGTTCGCTGTTAAGTGTTATAATCTTCTCGGACATGGTTCATTCCTCCTTGGTAGATTTTGTGTGGTAACTTAATTTTACCCTATGGTTTGAACCATGTCCATTTGTTTATTTGAATTTGCGAAACTTATTATACCTTATCGCCGACGCGAACCCCCTCCGCTATTGCAGCGAGTATTACGACGCGGAATCCGGGGATTACTACCTGAGAGCGAGGTACTACGCGCCGGGGCTCGGGCGGTTCCTCAGCGAAGACCCGCTGCGCGACGGTGATAACTGGTATGTGTATTGCAATAACAACCCGGTGAGGTACGTTGACCCGAGCGGAAAGATAGCAGTAGTAGACGATATCTATTATGCAGTAATATTAGTTACCGGGGTAATAGCCATAGCAGAAGCTGTATGGCTTACCTCACCAGAAGGACAACAGGCGCTGAACAACGGCGCTAAGGTTATCCACGAAGCGGTTAAGAATGTCGAAGAGGCGATAGACAATGCCAGAGAATCTATCGTCAATCCTTCCGGGGGAGGCGCTCCCGCCCCACAAAAACCAAATAATAACGGACCGACTGCAATTAAGATAATATCCAAAATTGCGACGGGTGCAGCGTTAAAAGAAGCGGCAGAAGAAATTTTTAAAGCTGGCAGCGGCAGATCAAATAATAAAATCGATTTCCCAGATGGAGATGCTCAGCTGAAGCATATTTTAGAAATGCAGAAGGACATCTTCTCGATATGCCCGAAAACAGGCAAAAGATTTTGGATGTTGCAAGTAATGCAGATAATTATCTCGGACAGGATGCTAGAGGAAATGATTGGTATGCTATTGTATCAAAAGATGGCACTCAAACATGGGTTAGAGTAAGAAATGGTGTAATAGATAATGCTGGAGTAAATAGTGTGCCAAGAACGTGGAATTCAGAAACTGGATTATATAACAACAGTAAGAAATAGGGTGAAGTATTATGAATATACAAGAGGCATATATGGTTATGTATAATAAGCTAAATGAATACTATTGTCGAGAAGCTAAAAACCCTTCGTTAGCCTCCTTGTTAAGTGATATGGATCCTAATATTTTTTCTGACAAAAGAGCCGCTGATCCTGCCACATATAATGATTGGTACAATTGTGTTGGTTATTATATTAATAACGGAGAGATTGAGGAAGAGAATGTTGTTAAAGCGCTTAATAAGTTCTTGCTGTTTTATCAGCAAGAGTTCAGCTATCGTTTAGATGATGTAATTAGGTATTTTGCTGATATGGATTCTTCAATTATTTAACTGATAATTTCAGTTACGCATACGACGCGGAGAATAAGCTCATTTCCTACACCGCCGGGAACGTCGGTTATACCTACGGTTACTACCCCAGCGGCCTGCGCCGGACGAAGACCGGGCGCAACGCCGCAACGAACGCGGTCATATCTACAAATACATACATTTGGGACGGCAATAATCTCGTCAAGGACAATTCCGACGCCTACCGCTACGGCCTGTCTGCGATTTCGCGCAATAATACATACTACCTGCACGACGCCCATGGCAGCGTGGTTGGCATAGCCAATTCCAGCGGCAGCATAAGCAAGACCTACGCCTACGACGCTTTCGGCGTGGAACTCTCGCCAGTGTCGTCCGACGCGAACCCCTTCCGCTGCTCCGGCGAATACTTCGACGCGGAATCCGGGGATTACTACCTGAGAGCGAAGAGATTATTAAGGCTGGTAGCGGCTCTAAATACGAAATTACATGGCAAAACACAATTACTGCTACACAAGAACCTATTGTTGGCACAAACATCCCAAAATCGTTTGTATTAAACGGAATGTATGTCAACGGAAAAGAAGTTTGGGTTCATGGAAATGCCACAAAACACATGGGGGAATATGTTAATTCGGCGCATGGTTCGATTTTGGTTGAAAATGAATTAATGTTAAGTTTTCAGAATTCTGTATCAAAAATATTGCCCAAAGTTCAACCGGGAAGGAATTTTTTTAATATCAACGGGTGGGAAATTGGTATTGATGGAAATTCAAGCGTAATCTATCATGCACTATACATAGGAGAATGAACAATGTATTTAACAAAAACAGGTGTGTTAGATTCAAAACTAATAATAGACATTTCTTTTGAGCAGGTAGCAGATGATTTACTGTTGGTGAGAATTGTTAATCGGGCACAACAAGGAATCCCTAGCTATTGGAGATTAACAAATGCTGTCGACATTCCTCCGCTGGAATTGGGCGTTGATTGTCAGGAGGGATACATTTCGGATATAACCGTTTTTGTTGATGGATTAGATATCAAAGATGGTGAAAAAATTAATACGCCTTTGCCTAAATTATTCGGAAATGTTTTGGTTGATACTTCAATTTTCAAGAAGGTTTTTGATATCGTTGATGTAAATGATACGTTTGATGTATATATTTACAAAGATAAACTAATCTGTTTATTTGAAAAAACAAAGGAAATAACAGAAACCGTTAAAGTGGACAGGGTTGAGATGTATATTGATTGCAGCGAACAAATAGTTGGATTTGCAATATGTGATTTAACTGAAACAGAAATATATTTGCTTAATATCATAAAAAAGTAAAAAGCTCCTATTAATGGCGGATTCTACGTCGAATTATTAGACTTTCTCAAAAGATCCCTGCCGGGAACGTCGGCTACACTTACGGCTATTACCCCAGCGGCCTGCGCCGGACAAAGACAGGGCGTAACGCTCAGACAAACGCTTCGACGCTGACTAATACCTACATTTGGGACGCCAATAATCTTGTAAAGTGGAAATGTCAAGAAATGTGCAGTCGGGAAACACCCAAAATCTGAAAAGCTCGGTAGTGCAGCGCACGGATTCCTACGTTCCGCTACGCTCCACTTCGGAAAAATGCGGCGGCCGTTCAGGCTGCCTGCTGCGCCTGCGCCCACTCACGATACCGCACAGGCGGTAGCCCCAGCGGGTTGCGCGTGTAGATCCTAACACGGTTGTATTAGATAAAAACGCGGTCTTTTGCGAAAAAACCGAGTGCATCCTTTAGAATCTCGTTCGCTTTTTGCAGTTCGGCATTCTCACGTTCAAGCTCACGGATACGCGCGGCTTGTTCCTCTGCGCTCGGTATCTCCACGGGCGGAGCGTTTCGGCGTATGCTGCGACAGTCCGCCGGTGTATAATACGCAACGCCGAGCTGCTGCGCGGCCTTCTTCACGCCGATCTCGTCAGACAGCTTCAGCGCCTCTTCTTTGAATTCTTTGCTGTAATGCTTCATTGCAATTCCCTCCGTCTCTGTCCTTTCAGTTTAACAGATTTTTTGGGAATTTGCGACTGCACTTACAGGGTACTACTCCACATTAGTAAGTGACAAATCTAACGGTGTCACATAGCAGTGATCTGCTCCCCTGGCTGGATGCTACACATGGAGAACCGAAACGGCGACTGGCGCTCTTTGTGTTCGGCGTCGATCTCCTTCGCCGTTTCCTCTGCCTGGCGCTGCGCTTCATCCATAACGGCAAGCTTCAGCTTGTCCCCTCGACCATGAATCTCCGCGATAGCCTCCAGAATAGAATAGGCGTCCTCCGGCGACATGGCATAAAACTCACGCACACGCTGCTTTCCGTTGAAGTTCTCAATGGACCGCAGGTTGGGATTCAGCTTATCGATGATACTGTGGATTTTCAGATCAGAAAGCCGGGAGTTGACCTCATAGGTCGCATAGACCCGGAACGCAAACGGAATGCACTCGCTCCGGTTCAACTGCTACAGCCGTTTCTCAATATCGTCTGCGTACCCGATCTTCACGTATTCCGGGAAGGACGGGTTTGTCAGTATGTAAATGACGCCTGCTTTATCCATCGTCTTTCTCTCCTTTACGCTGCGACCCAGCCGTAGCCCTGCACGGCCATGTCGATGAAGTGTGTCAGCAGCAAATCCGTTTTTGCGGTGAACGTTTCTTTATCGTATGCGTCCGGTAAATCCGCATCCAGAGATGTCTCAATTGCCGTTTTCACCTTCGCCCGAGGCTGCTCATCCTTGTACCAGTCCACGACCATCAGATCCGTCTTTTGCTCTGAGAGCTTCTTGAACAGATTTTTCGCAGAGAGCTTGACCTTCTGCTCCTCTGCCTTGGTGAGCTTTTTCCCGGCAATCAAGAGGTCGAAGATCTCCAGCTCCTCCTCGGACAAGCCCTCTGCCTCCGGACGTTTCTCCTCCGCTTTGAGGTCTTCGAACAACTGCAGGAGCTGTTCATAGTAGTCCTCGTTTTCAGAGCCGCCCGCATTATAACGGTCAATGATATTCCGAAACCTCTGCGAAAACTTCTGCCGGGTGCAGTTTCGGTTTATCATCTGCTGCAGCGTCTGTTCCAAGAATGCCTTCAGATCGTCGATCTCCACGGCCTTGTATTTGGCGACCTTGATTTCCTTTTTCAGCTCCTCCACATCCACCTTAGACAGGTCAATGACCTTTCCCTGGTGAATGACAAGCCCGGCATCGTTATCCTCTGCCTGCCGGGAAGAAACACTGGTGTCCAGCACCTGCGCCATGCGCAGCCGGGCACGGTTGATCTTTTCGTCGTCGATGGAATGGCAGAACAAACCGTAGAGATACGCCAGAGGCGAGAACTTTTCATTGTGCCAGCCCTTCTCAAAGATCTCCGGACGGGACGCTTCGTACAGATTCATCAGGGCGTTTATGATAACCTTAAACTTGTCCTTGGTCTCATCGTTGGCAATTATGGTATTATACGCATCCCGTAGCTTATCCAGCCGGTCAAGCGTGGAAGCCTCGGCTACGATCGCGCCGATATCAATTCCCAGCTCCAGCAGGAATCCATCTGCCTCGTTGATGGCACTGTCGATCAGCACAATCAGCTGGTCGATATCCTTTGCCGGGAACTCTGTACCATCATCACCGGAGGCATACTCCGTCAAAGCCTTCTGCATGTACTTGAACACATTGACATAGTCCACAATGATCCCGCATGGCTTGCCGGGATACACGCGGTTGGCGCGGGCGATGGCCTGCATCAGCGTGTGTCCCTTCATCGGCTTGTCCAGATAGAGCGTGGACAGGTTCTCCACATCGAAGCCTGTCAGCCACATGGCGCAGACGAACACGAGTTGCAAGGGATCATCGGGATCTTTGAAGCGGTCCTCAATATCCATGCCCTCCGGCGTGACGGCGTTCATCTTCTGCCGATGCGAAGCGATGTCCAGCCCCTGTTTCTGGAACTTCTCGTTTTCGTCCGCCTCTTCGGAAACGATGACCGCCATTTCTACATGGTTCATATAATTGAGGATGCGCGTCAGCTCATCACGCTGTTCTTTGGTGGCGGCGCTGTTGCGTTCCTGCATGACCTTCTGCTTCTCAATCGCCCAGTAATGCTGCACCTTATCGTACATCTTCACCGTCGTATATTTATCGACGGAAACGACCATGCCTTTTCCAAGAAAACCGCGCCTGGGGAAGTGGTGGGCAATATCCTGGGCGATCTTGTCGATGCGATCCTCCCGTTTGATGACCTCCAGGATACGGGAGGACGAATTTTCCAGCAGCTGGGTCTCGTCCTCGTTCAGGTTTTCATCCTCAATAATATCCACCACGTCGTCGTCCAGGAAGTCGTTTTCCAGCCCGACTTCCGGCACGCGGCGGGAATAGAACAGCGGCACCGTTGAGCCGTCCTCCACCGACTGGGCGAAGTTATATTCCGAAACATAGTTTCCGAACCACTGGTTGGTCAGGCGCTTGCTGCCCAGCAGCGGGGTGCCGGTAAAGGCGATGTAGTTGGCATTGGGCAGCGCCGTGCGCATGTTTTCCGCCAGATCCTTGTACTGCGTCCGGTGCGCTTCGTCCACCAGCACGATGATGTCGTCCCGGGTGGAGAGCACCGGGTACTTCTTGCCCTTATCGTAGCGGAACTTATGGATCAAGGTGAAAATGAAGGATTTGTTGGTCTGCAAATAGTCCCGCAGCTGTTTTCCGTTCTTCGGCTGGCACTCCTCTTTTTGACCGATCACTTCCGTCTTTACGAAATTCTTATGGATCTGGTCATCCAGATCTTCGCGGTCGGTGATGATCAGGAACGTGAAATTGCCCGGGATCTTGCGCCGCACTTTGCGCGCGAAGAACACCATAGAGAAGGATTTGCCGGAGCCCTGGGTATGCCAGAACACGCCCAGCTTACCCTGCAGCTCCGCCCGGTTCTTCGCCGACTCCATTAGATTGTTCACACCGAAATACTGGTGGTTCTTGGCGATGATCTTATTCTTCTGATTGCGGAACATGATGAAGTTTTCTATGTAATCCACGAGCCGGCCTTTCCGCAGCAGGCCATCGATGAAATAGCGGACTGAGCTTTCGCCCACCGTACCGGCTTCCTTCAACGCCTGACGGTCAGGCCGTTCCTTCTCGGAGTCCACCTTCAGCCACTCGAAGAAATGATTGTAGGTGGCATTAAACGCGCCGAGCCGCGTCTCCAGCCCGTTGGACAGCACACAGATCTGGTTAAACGCGAACAGGTTCGGGATATCCCGCAGGTAGTTTTTCAGGTTGTCGTTATAGGCTTCCTCCACCTTGACGATACTGTTTTTCAGCTCAACAAACACCATGGGCAGGCCGTTGATGAAAATCAGCACATCCGGGCGGCGCCAGTAGACGCGCCCCTGTATCCACATCTGGGAAACGGCGGTGAAGGTGTTGTTATTCGGGCAGTCGAAATCCACCAGCTTCACAAAGTCAAAATCTTCTTTTCCGTTGCGGCGGAGACTGATTTTGATCCCGTTGCGGATTTGATTATAGTACTTGTAATTGGTGGCCGTCATATCCGTGGCGCTGAAATCCCGGCACAGATCCCGGAAGATCTCCGCCAGCTTCTCCTGAGGGATGTCGGGATTCAGGCGCGCCAAAGCCTCCCGCAGAATAAGCGGGAGTACGCATTCCTTTTTGCTGCCGCGCCCGGTGCCGTCCGGGAGCGCCTCGCGCTTGTCCGGCGAGGGGTCACAGCGCAAAATACCATATCGGAACGGGTCGCCCTCCAGCTTTTGCAGGATCGCCTGTTCAATATCGTCTTCGGATATGAAGTTGCGCATTGTAGTCACCACCTTGCTTTTTCACATTAGTCTTCGAAAAAAGATGCGAGCCGCGGATTCTCTGTCGGCAGGCCAATTTCGAGCGATTGCAAATTTGCTTTCTCTTCCTTCCATTGATAGCGGTTGGCGCAAGCGGTGGAAATACAATCCTGCAGTTCTTCAATTGCACGAGCTCTTTCGATAGCATCTGCCTTCATTTTCTTAAGCGTTACAGATACATCATGATCCTTTGCCGTTGGATTATAGTATGTGATCTGACGATCTAGCGCCCGTAGCTTCTCTTGATTTATCGCCAAAAACAAATGCGTCCTACAGGCAATGGCGTGATTATCAAGGGATTGGAACTCTTTCCCTCTGTATGCGTTCCACTGTTTGGAAATATCATTCTCCTTGAATGGCGCATAATCGATTCCACGTAACGTGTTAATGAACCCGCTTATTGCAGGAAGCCTGTCACTAAACAGATTATTTGGTACCGGAGAATCCGGATTCTTTAGATAAGCATCTGAATTCTTGGCTTCTACCACCAAATCAGAATACAGCCCCAGCAATGTGACATACAATAGATCTTCAGTTGACCGCTTGCTGATCGAATACTTTTTAATCTCTGCAAGGAGCATGACGCCAAAACTTGCAAACAAGCCGCCAAATACGATCTCAAGAAAATCATTGCTTAAGAAACAATAAGTGAACTTTACGATACTGAAAACATATGTCAAAACAAGGAAAAGGGCTGTTATCCAAGAAAAGAAACGAATAAGCTTTTTACTCTCACTCATAATTATATTTCCCAAACCAGAATACGGTTCATTACCAGATGATTATTCTACCAGATATTGTTATACCATTGTGTTTGCGCAGCGGTAAAACAGCCTGTCTTTTGCTATCTCTTTTACCGGCGTAGGAACTTTCTTGCAATCATCGATAGCTCCGGCGAGTATATCCTTGACGCTGATTCTCGAATTTCGGACGTCACGAATGGCTTCCTTTGCCGTAACCCTGCGCTTGGAACTTCTTATCAGGGACTCCATGAAGCTTTGAAAAGAATCAATATATTCCTCACGGATGCCTTTATTTACATTAATTGCAACATAGTTCTGAAAGTTCAGGACATTCCTTTGCCCAGGATTGTTCTGCAAGACGAGTATTTCCGTTTCACCGGAATAGTTCCACCGAATACGATCTTGCAGTTTTTCCTTGAATTCAGTAAAGGCCTTTGTACTGAAATACCAGTCCTGCTGCATCATTACATCGACTTTCCTGTAAGTCGGGTTATTTGCTTTAGTGAAATCATCTGTATATCCAATCGCATAAACAGAGCAGTATTTTGCAGAATTATAATGGATATACTCAAATTCCTTTAATATCTGTTCTTCCGAAGGCCGAGCAAAAAGGAAAACGACTATTTCCATGTTTTCCACTTGCCTTTCGATCTTCTCTATTTCCTCATATGTACTGGCGGCAAACATTTTTTCTATCCTCCCACATTTTTGTAATAACGCTGAGGTCTTTCTGAATGCTTAAAATACTAAAATGGCAGTTCGCCTTCATCTATATCTACTGGCGGAGATACATAATTTTTATTTAGAATTCTAGCAGTTGCTTCAAGAAATTGATCGCAGTATCCTGGATATTTTTTTATGACCTCTTGATATATTTTCAATGCTGCTTCAAGGTTTTCTATTGGAATAGCCGCCTCATCGTCTTTGATGCGCCCATCAAGATCAAGAATCTCTGATGCCAGCACTGACTTTTCAAAGATGTGCTTATCTATATCAGCGCGAAGTCCTTCAAACACGATTCTCAAATAGTCCTTATCAAATAGAATAGATGTGGTGAAAGTGCGATCCCATTGGGGGTCTCCAAAATAGTTTTCGTATTCAACCCCACGTAAGTCTTCCATCACAACAGCAATCTCATCTCTTATCGAGTTTAAATCTCTTGGAAGGGGAACTGCTTCTGGTTCTGCTGGAGGAGAATCATGCGAGGAAAGAATTTCGCGATAAAAGGAATTCGGCTTAAAAACTATAGTTTTCCCAGTTTCTTTTTTGAATTCATCACACAGAAAAGATCCTTTACCTCTAAACGCACTCTTATCATCTGTGACAAATACCACTTCATTTTCGCCAAAAAACTTGAAATAGTTAACAACAGACAACCAGAGCAAACAGTCTTTAAAGCCTTTATCGCTTGCATCCTTTGCATCGGAAAAGGGGGGAAGCTTTCTATTTGCTCTGTTTAATACTACATCGAGCAAACTTTCGCTTTTTTCAAGCGGTATTATTCGATCTACAAAAAGCTTTTCGTATTTTGTCTGTATGCCCTTTTGATAATAATCACATTCTTCGTCATACGTTTTTTTGAGCTTAATCGTCACGAAATGAGCGTATTCTCGTTGGCATCGTTCCACTTCAGCGTATTGCTTTTTCAATTCACGGCAGTTCTGAGCGATTCTTTCATCTATTGATACCTGTGTAACGTAGACGGAGTAGCTCTTATCAAGATTATCTATTACTTCGTCGAGTCGCTGATTTTGGATAATAAAATTAGTATCAAAGATAAATGCTTTCTTCTCATCCACAGTTTACACCTCCAACTTCCCACTCATTAGGCGCGGGAGAAGTAGATCACGCTGTTGGGTAAGATTCTTATTTTCCTGCACCATCTGATAAACACCATCGAAGATTGGCGTAACGATCTTTTCAAAACGTTTCAGCACAGTTTTATCCGGTTGAAGAATCTTCGTAGATTTCAGCTTGTCCTCGTCAACCCGCTGACGCCCATCGGCTCCATTCATACTCAATATCGCAGTCTGCCGGAAATACTCGCTCCGGGCAATGCAATAAACATAGTGGGGCGTTAATGCCTTTGGCCGCATGACAACAAACTCGGTCGAGCCTCCGAGCACTTCATTTTCCGACATGCCCATAACAAATCCGGTTTTCCCATTTTCCAGACAGGGAGTGATTTTGGCCAGCAGAGTGTCACCGTTTTGTGAGCGCCGACCTGAGATGGAATCCTGCCGCACAAAGCAGCTTGAATCTAATACCATGGAGTTCGTGCTGAGCGCTTCCATGGGGATGATCGTAAACTCCGTTTGATTCCCTGTCTTCAGCGTCGGATTGAAATCAATGACTTCATCGGCTCGCCTATAAGCCCATCCCTTGGGAATGCCGTTTTCAAACTCAGAAGTTTCGCGGCCGGGGAAGCGGAATCGAACAAACCACTCCTTATACAAGTTGTCCACCATCTGCTCCAGTACCTTGATCCGTTTGTTGTTGACCTCGATCAGGTTGTCGAACTGCTCAATATAATATACAATTTCCTTCTGTACAGAAACATCAGGAAGTTGCATTTTCATTTTCTCGATTTTATAGATACCCAACTTCGCCTGTGCCGCACCTGCAGCTAGGTTTTCCATATATGCTTTCATGGTTGGTTGACCTAAGTAATAAGCAAGAAACTTTGAATATACAACACTTTCGTTGAACTGAGTGAGCCGTACTGCATTCTCTGTCAGGTTAATTCCGTCGCAATCTGACGTTGCAAATCCAATATCACCAATATTAGCTACAATAGTAAGTGCTAAATCGCCGCGATTGATAATGTATTTATCAATTGCTCTCTTGGTTTCTTCATCGATATATGCAACATCGTCGAGATTGATTTTCCCTGCTTTTATATCTCTAGCACGAATGTATCTATACTCTGTTGGCTCATCTGAAAAGTCATGTCCAGCAGGAAGTCGTTTCCCACTTTTTATCGTGCAAATATCACGAATTCTAAAAACACTCGTAACCATACTCACTTACCAAACAGCGCATTAATTTCCACTACTATCTCCGCTTCCAGTTTCTTCGCTTCTTCATTCAGTGCCTCAAACTCTGCATTTAGGCCCAGCATGGTTTCTCTGAACTCCGCCTCAGTCATGCCGTCGTCCTCGATGACCACGCCCACGTAGCGCCCGGCGTTGAGGGAATAGTCTTGGTCGATGATGCCGTCCTCGCCGTCCAGCTTTGCCGCCTTGCAGAGACCGATCACGTCACGATAGACGCCGTCGGGGAATCGCTCGGTCAGCCAGTCGATCTGGGCCTGCCAATAGGCCTTCGTCTTGGCTCCTTTATCTTCTGCAGTTTCCGGCGCAGCCGCAAGCGCGGCTTTGTATTCCTCAATTAGTGCGATGAACGCGCCAGTGTCGCCTTGATACAAGCGGGTGATGATACCGAGGTTTTTGATTTGCTCATCACTGAATTTGCGGTGGGCGCGGTCCACCTGAGTGAAAACGTTGCGGGCGTCAATAAACAGGATCTCGTCTTTCTTGTTCGTCTGGGGTTTGTGTTTATTGAAGAACCACAACGTGGCGGGCAGCGTGACGGAGGAAAACATATTGGAGGGCAGCGTCACCATCTGGCTGATGATGCCCTCTTCGATCATCCTTTTGCGGATTTCAAACTCGCTCTTGCCGGCGTCGGAGGCGGAGTTGGCCATGACCAGCGCCGCCTTGCCGTTCTCGTTCAAAGCTGTGGCAAAGTAGCCGATCCACAGGTAGTTTGCGTTGGGAACGGTTTCTTTCTTGTCGGAGGATTTCTTTGCCGACTTGGTGGAGTTGCGGGGAACGCCGTAGGTGTTGAAGCGCGCGTCGCCGCTGACACGGTCAAAGGAGACCTCATCCACGTTAAACGGCGGATTTGCCATGACGTAATCGAAGGCACCGAAGGCGTTGTACGGATCGGAGTAGAAGGAATTGGCCTCCGTGATGTCGCCGCGCACGTTATTGAGCAAAAGATTCATCTTGGCCAGCTTTACGGTGTCCGGCTCCTTCTCCACGCCGTAGCAGCGGAACTTCATCTGCTCCGCTTCGCTGGCGTTGTGGGCGTGCATATACCGCGCCGCCTGGACGAACATGCCGCCGGAGCCGCAGGCGGGATCAAGGAATTTCTTATCGCCGGGCTGCGGGTCCAGTACTTCCACCATGTAGCGGACAACCGTGGCGGGCGTGTAGAATGTGCCGCCGTCCTTGCCTTCCGCCAGGGCGAAGTTGCCGAGGAAGTATTCGTAAATCTCACCGAAGATGTCAACGGTGCAGTTTTCGGGGATGTCCTTGAAGATGCGCACAATCGTGGAAAGCAATTCCGGCTCTTCTTCCGGGACGAGCTGCGCATAGACTTCCTTCGGGAGAACGCCCTCCATCTTGGGATTCTCGCGCTCAATGGCTTCCATGGCCTTTTTCACAAGATCGGCTTTCTCTGCCGTGTCCGGCGCGTCATTCAGAAAGTCATAGTAAGCGCATTCCGGCAGAAAGAAACCGCATTTTTCGATGGCGATTTCTTTACGGGTTTTCTCCATGCGCGTACCGCGCCGCTTTTCATACTCCGCCTCGATTTCGTCCTTGTGCTGCTTGAACAGGATGTCCGCATAGCGCAGAAAGATCAGGCCGAGGATCGGCTGCCCGTATTTGTTCGCCGCAATATGCGCGCCGCTGCGTAGCACATCCGCCGCATGCCAGAGGTTATCTTTTAAGGTTTTCAGCTCTTTATCTGTCATTGTTCCGCTTGCCTCTCAATCCGATCCGTTGTTATCATGTCGAATGCAGAATTGTAACTGCTGTTTAAGCAACCGCGATCTCCACCGTCTTCCCGCTGAACGCGACGCCGTATTTCAGAACCTTCGCAACGCCCTGCGCTTTCATTTCGGTGTCGTATTTCCGATCTTCGATCTGCTTCAGTGCTGCCTGTGCCAGGACCTTCAGCTCCTCGGCGGAGGCGCCTTTCTCTGCCTTCAGCTCAATCACGATCCCCGGCAGGGCCGCGTCCTTCGGCTCCAGCGCCAGGTCATAGCGCCCCTCGCCGGATTCCCGGTTGGACCGGACAACATACCGATTGTCCATCATGGCGGTCAGGCCCAGCAGCAGGCCGTGGTAGAACAGCTCGCCCGCCGTGTCGTAGTAGCTGGCCGATTGCAGCAGCAGCGTTTCCAGCCGTCGCTGCAGATCGTCCGCGTTCCCGGTATACAGCGCCTCCTGAATGGAGATAGCCGTGGACTGCGGGATCATGGCGTCCAGCTTCTCCAGGATCTCCTTCTTATACACATAGGCGATCTCCCGGTTTGGCAGCGCCACCTCGCACATATAGCCGTCGCCCATGGACACCTCGGCGGTGACCAGCTTCAAATAGCCGGTGAGCAGCAGGAAGCTGTAGACGGAGGAAGGGTTCTCCCGAATCTTGGGATAGACCACGTCGGTGTCGATATAGGTCAGTACGGTATTTCCCTGCAAAAGAGAATTCAGCTTTTCATACAGCTCCGGCGTGGCTCCGGTCATGATCTCCCCGATGATGTCGTTGGAGCTGGTGGATACCCAGAACGCCTGGAGTTTGCATTTCTTGTGGAAATAATTGATGATGGACCAGGGATTGAAAATATCGCTGCCGCCGAAGCGATAGCCGTCATACCATTGGCACAGCTCCTCATACTTGTTGGAAACGCCGTAATATGCCGCGATCTGCTTGACTTCCTCGTGGGTAAATCCAAAATACTGGCTGAAGCTCTCGTCCAGGATCGAATAGATCACCAGATTGTTCATCCCGCTGAAGATGCTCTCCTTTGCCACCCGCAGGATGCCGGTCAGGAAGCCGTAGGACAGGTGCGGGTTATCCTTGAAGCCGCCGGAGAAGAGATTGCGCATAAAGCCCACGACCTCTTCGTAGAAGCCCTGCAGATGCCCCTGCTGGATCGGCGTATCATATTCGTCGATGATAATAATGGGGGCGACCCCGTGGTGCATATGGAGCATCTGAGACAGGATCAGCAGCGCGTTCATCATCTCGGTTTCGGTGGCCTGTCCGGTGACGATCTTCTGGTAATATGCCTTGTCGCTGTCGTTGCATTTCGGGCTCTCGGCCAGCTCGCCGTGTCGCTGGAATTCATTGGTCAGCAGGAAGCGGATGCCCGCCAGCGTATCCGCCCAGCTCTGCAGCTTGGTATCCTTGAAGGTGATGAAAATGACTGGGTATTTCCCCTGATAGCTGCGATACTTCTCCCCGCATTTCCAGATCTTTTTGTCCCGGAAGTATACGGAGGTGTCTTCGTCGGTCTTCTCGAAGAACGTGCGTAGCATATCCATGCTCAGCGTTTTTCCGAAGCGGCGTGGGCGCGTAAACAGCGACACCACCGGCAGCTCATCGATGAAGTCCCGGATGAGCAGGGTTTTGTCCACATAATAGTACTGGGTGGAAGCGCGCTTATAATCGGAGATGCCGACAGGAAGAGGAAGCAGTTCCCGCCTGTTTGCGTCTGTTTTGAGACGCTTATCGAGGGGGCGTTCCGTATCGGCAGGGATCAGCCAACGGTGCTTCTCCAGCTTTGCACCGTCAATTCTCCCCGTTTTGCAGAGCGTGGTCACGCGCCGATCTGTTAAACCCCAGAGTTCAGCCGCTTCTTTTACACTCATCATCTTTTCCATAGGGATTGCCTCCGTCTCACTATAATCCATGAAAAGTATACCCGATCAGAAGGATAAAGTCAACGAAAAAGAACAATGCAAATCATGTAGCTACATTGTTCTTTTCAATGTTCGTTACCCGAATTCTCCCATCTCTTTCCAGCCGAAGCGCAGCCTCTACCAGCGCCTGCGTATTGCCGGGGTAGTCTCTGCAATAGCAGATCAGATAATCGCTGTGCCGAAGCATATACTGATTCGCCCGGACAATCGCATAGGGCTTCGGCACCGCCTCCATGCCAGGCGGATAAAAACTGCGGTCATATTTGTCCGTGTCATATGTGTTTGGGTAATATGGCAGCAGCAGCGTAAGCGTCACTTCCGGATGCCGCGCTTTTTCCTCACGAACAGCGCGTGCTGCCATACTGTCGAAGCGTCCGTAGTGCCCCACAACGAAATCGGTAACGCCGTGCTCTGTAATATGATCCGCCACAGCCTCCCGCAGCTTCGCATATATGTCCTCCGGCGCATCCCTGTGTCCTATAAAAAAGCATGTCATGCCCCATCCCTCCGAAGCAGAGTGTAGCATGAAATAGCAGAATAGTACAGCTACAGGGACTAATTTCTCAGCCACTCAACCTATAATATTGGTACAGCTACAGGAACGAGTGGTGATGGAAATGCAATTGAATGAGGCAATCAGCGCACGCCTGACGGAGCTTTTGAAGGAGCGGGGTATGACGCAATACCAGCTCTACATGAAAAGCGGTGTGCCAAAATCCACAATCGGAAACGTGGTCAACTGCTCCTATGATTCCGTCAAGCTTCGCATCATTCACGAGCTTTGCCAGGGACTGGAGATTGATATCGGCGATTTCTTCCAATCGCCGCTGTTCCATGAAAACAATTTAGAACCGTAAATGCCTTGAATCGAATCTCGATTCAGGGCGTTTTTTCTTTTTCCTCGCCGCGCAAAACAAAGGGGCTGTCTCACTAAGAAAACCCCCAAAAAGCAAAAATGACGGCAGCCGGCTCTATGAAAGAGTCGGCTGTCGGCGTATAATTGGTTTGTGAGCAACAATTTAACGCAGGCAGATTATACCGCATATGAGCCGGGATATCAACTGAAACTGCCTATGGAAACAGAAATTTTTATACCGAAGGATTCGCCGGTGAGATTACTGAACGCAGTCGTTGAAAGGATGGATTTAAGAAATATCATGCGTTCCTACTCCCGCATAGGGAGAATCGAGTATCCACCGAGGATTCTGCTGAGGATACTGCTGTATGCCTATAT